>QMCD01001425.1_pt1 | contig 23111 bp, 17 predicted proteins | sample 1821841 | NCBI WGS metagenome assembly QMCD01 (sample SAMN01991225, study PRJNA193472) | Termite gut metagenome, whole genome shotgun sequencing project. | isolation source: worker | host: Macrotermes natalensis
GATTTGATGATTTGATGATTTGATGATTTGATGATTTGATGATTTGATGATTTGATGATTTGATGATTTGATGATTTGATGATTTGATGATTTGGTGATTTGGTGATTTGGTGATTTGGTGATTTGGTGATTTGGTGATTTGGTGATTTGATGATTTGATGATTTGATTATTTGATGATTTGGTGATTTGATTATTTGATGATTTGGTGATGAAAATCGCTTTACGCTTAACGCCTAACACTTAACGCTTAACGCTTCACGTCTAACGAAAAAATCATAAATCTTTAAACCTTGTACGCCGCGGCAAGCGCGTTGCTACATTCGTAACTTGAAACTGCTTGCTCCTACCCCAAAAACATGCCCACCATGGTGGCGCTCATCATGGTAGCGAGGGTGCCGCCTAAGAGGGCGCGCATGCCGAATTCCGACAAGAGGGTGCGTTGGTTGGGCGCTATGCCGCCAATGCCGCCGATTTGTATGCCCACTGAGGCAAAGTTGGCAAAACCGCACAGGATATACACCGCCATGATAATGGAACGCGGACTGGTAAATACACCGGTGTGTACCATTTCGGCCAGACTTTGGTAGCCTACAAATTCGGTCATAATTAATTTCTCGCCGAGCAACTGCCCCACCAGCGTCACATCAGACCAGGGAACGCCCATAATCCAAATGACCGGCGCAAAAATATAGCCCAGCAGGAATTGCAGCGACAGTCCCCGGTACTGTCCTTTGGTGGCCTCGGCAATCAGGGTGTTCAACTGCGTCCAGTCGCCGACTTTATCAATAATAAAATTAAAACCGGCAATCAGGGCGTAGAATACCAAGAGCATGGCCGCCACGTTAGCCGCCAGTTTCAGTCCTTCGATGGTGCCGTTGGAAATGGCGTCCAGCACATTTTTTCCGATTTTTTCTTTGGACACTTCCATTGTGTTATCAATGGTTTCGCGTTGCGGGACAAGGATTTTGGCAATAACCACCGCACCGGGCGCCGCCATTACCGAGGCCGACAACAGGTGCTTGGCAAATTCCAGTTCCAGCATTTTATCGCCGCCGCCCAGCATGCCGATGTAAGCCGCCAGCACGCCGCCGGCCATAGTCGCCAGTCCGGCCGTCATCACCAGCATAATTTCCGAACGGGTCATGGCAGGCACGTAGGCTTTCACCATTAAGGGCGCTTCGGTTTGTCCGAGAAAAATATTGCCCGCCACCGCCAGGCTTTCAGCACCCGACAGGCGCATCGCTTTGGTAAGCAGCCAGGCTAACAACCACACCACTTTCTGGATAATGCCCAAATAAAAAAACAGGCTCATCAGGGCCGAGAAGAAAACGATAGTCGGCAGTATCTGGAAAGCAAAAATGAAACCGAAATTTTGCGGATTAACCAAGCTGCCGAACAGGAATTCGGAACCGGCCTTCGTCCATTCCAGCACTGATACAAAACATTTTCCGAGGAATTCAAATACTTCCGGCGCAAAGAAAAACATAAACACGCCGCCTATAAGCAACGCCCCAGACATCAATAAATTCATCGTTGATTTCAAGGTCAGCGTCTTTATGTTTTTAAACAGCATATATCCAAAAGCCAACAACAGCAAGCCTGTCACCGTTAGCACCACCGGCCACAAGCAGGCCGCAGGAATTACCTGCAACACGGCAATGGCTATGGCCAACTGTATCAACAAGCCCTTCCCCACCGTTTTCCAGTCAATATGCCGGCGGTCGGTGCTAAACAGCCAGGCCAGCGCTATAATCACCGCTATACCCAGCAGGGCCATAAAAATAGCATTGAAAGAAAATACAATTTCCTTCCCCATTAATACTTCTTTGTACGGGTTGGTATGAACAAGTTGTGCAAGCATAGATTTCAGATTTATTATGCAAAGATAAGATTTTTTTCGTACATTTGTGGTTTAACGCAAAGGATATACATGAAAAAACTTTATTTGCTTGACGGCCATGCTTTGGTGTACCGCGTGTACTATGCCTTCATGAAAAGGCCTATCACCAATTCAAAGGGGGTGGATACTTCTATATTGTACGGGTTTATTAAAATGATGATGGAGCTGATTGTACGCGAACGTCCTACTCATTTTGGCGTGGCTTTTGACCCCGGCGGAAAAAATTTCCGGCATGATTGGTATCCCGACTACAAGGCGCACCGACAGCCTACACCGGAAGTCATCAAAACCTCTTTTCCTTTGCTGAAAGAGTTGATTGAAGCGTTCAATATTCCGTTGTTGATACTGCCCGGCTATGAGGCCGACGACGTGATTGGCACCATGGCCAAGCGCGCGGAAAGCGAAGGTTTTTCGGTGTATATGCTTACGCCCGACAAGGATTATGCGCAATTGGTGTCGCCGAATATTTTTATGATGAAACCCCGTTCGGGCGAACAGCCGGAACAATTAGGCGTAGAAGAAATTTGCACATTGTACAATGTCAAAAAACCCGAACAGGTGATTGACATATTGGCTTTATGGGGCGACAAAGCCGACAATGTGCCGGGCGTGGAAGGTGTAGGCGAAGTAAAGGCTAAAAAATTGATTGCCGAATGGGGAAGCGTGGAAAATATTTTTGCCCACACCGGCCAGTTGCCTAAAGCCCTGAAAGCTGCGTTTTCCACAGCACACGAGCAGGTTTTATTATCGAAGAAATTGGTGACTATCGACACGCAAGTGCCGGTGCCGTGGGACGAAAATGCCTTGGTGGTTGAAAAGCCTGATATTGAAAGGCTGAAGGCTTTATTTATGGAATATGAATTTACGTCGCTACTGCCTCACCTGGTCATGTATGGGCGCGATTATGCCGGTCTGCAGGAAGTAGTGCCTAACTATAAAGCAACGCCTGCTACGCGCAAGGCCGTACCAAAACCCACCCACGGGCAACTCGACCTGTTCGCTGCCGCCGGCGATGCCGCCGAACCGCAGGATACGGAAATGGTTACGGAGGTGAGCCATTACCAAACCATACGCGATGTAGAACACCACTACCACATTGCGCAAAGCGATGAAGAGATTCAGCAGTTACTGCAATTGCTGGAACAGAGCGAAACCTTTGCTTTCGACACGGAGACCACCGGCATTGATGCCATGAGCGCCCGGCCGGTAGGCCTGTCTTTCTGCATGAAAGCGCATGAAGCCTGGTATGTGCCTATTCCGGCCGACGAGGAAAAAAAGAGGGCTTTGCTGCAAAAATTTACCGGCCTGTTTGCCTCTCCCAAACCGAAGATAGGCCAAAATATCAAATATGATTTGTTGATATTGAAACAATACGGCATTGAAGTCGGCGGATTTCTCTACGACACCATGCTCATGCACTACCTGCTTGAGCCGGAAGGGCGGCATAATATGACCGTGCTGAGCCGCGTTTACCTCAACTATACACCTATAGAGATTGAAGAACTCATTGGCAAGAAAGGCGCCAGGCAAGGCAGTATGGCCGATGTGCCGCTCGAAAAAATTGCCGAATATGCCGCCGAAGACGCCGATGTTACGTTTCGTTTGAAAATCATTTTGGAAACAGCATTGAAAGACCGGCAACTTTTTGAATTGTATATAGGCATTGAAGCGCCGCTGATAAAAGTGTTGGCCGGCATGGAATTTGAAGGGGTGCGCATTGATTCGGCAGCGCTCACCGACTATGGCAAACAGCTGCAATCGGAGTTGCTGACGCTCGACAGCGAAATCAAAGAACTGGCAGGCGACCCCACGCTCAATATATCTTCTCCGAAACAATTGGGTGTAGTGCTGTTTGAAAAGTTAGGCCTGGCCGAAAAAGCCAAGCTGACCAAAACCAAGCAATATTCCACTGATGAGGACACCTTGCAGAGCATGGCCGACAGTCATCCGATTATCTCGAAAATCCTGCAATTCCGTTCGCTGAAAAAACTGCTTTCGAGCTACATCGAAGCCTTGCCGGCTTTGGTCAATCCACGCACCGGACGCATTCACACTACCTTCAACCAGTTTGTTACGGCCACCGGACGGCTCAGTTCCAACAACCCCAACCTGCAAAACATTCCCATACGCGATGAGAAAGGTCGCGAGATACGGAGAGCTTTTGTGCCGCGCAACGAGGGGTATGTACTGCTTTCGGCCGACTATTCGCAGATTGAATTGCGCCTCATGGCGCACATGAGCGGCGACCGGCATATTATTGACGCTTTCCTTAGCGGTGAAGATATCCACACGGCCACTGCCGCTAAAATTTTTCACGTACTGCCGGCGGAAGTGACCAAAGAACAACGCAGCAAAGCCAAAACCGCGAATTTTGGTATTATTTACGGTATTTCTTCTTTCGGATTAGCCCAGCGCCTGCAAATTCCCCGCAGCGAGGCCAAAGCACTGATTGACGGATACTTTGAAGCCTACCCCGGCGTGCGGCAATACATAGACAAGATGGTGGCCGAAGCGGAAAGCAAAGGGTATGTGGAAACCATTTTCGGCCGCATACGTCATCTCCGTGATATTCATTCACATAACGTCACGGTGCGCAATTTTGCCCAACGCAATGCCGTCAACGCCCCCATTCAAGGGTCGGCCGCCGACATCATCAAGCTGGCCATGATTAACATATCCCAGCGCCTGCAGCAAAGCCGGCTAAAAACCAAAATGATATTACAGGTGCATGACGAGCTGGTGTTTGATGTATATAAACCTGAGTTAGAAGATGTTAAAAAGATTGTACGCAGGGAAATGGAAATAGTAAAAATCCTCCTTATACCGCTTACGGTGGAGATAGGAACCGGAAAAAATTGGCTGGAAGCGCATTAATTCTGTAAAACCTATGGCTGTTTCATAATTTTTTTCTACCTTTGCTTTTTATATGAATTTTCAAGAGAATGGGAGAACTTTCCATCATCAGCAGTTTATTACAACAATTATTAAGTAGTCATAACCGGGTGTCGTTGCCCGGCTTGGGCGCTTTTGTAGTGAACCATACGCCGGCTACTTTCATCAAAGGAGGTAAAGGGATGCTTCCTCCGGGTAAGCAAATCGCATTCCTTGCCTCAGAAACATGGAATGACGGCTTGTTGGAACAAGCGTTCAGCAGGCAGGAGGGCCTTGCTCCCGAAGAAGCGATGCGCAAATTGGCATTGTTTGCAGGGCGGGTGAATGGCCTGCTCGAAGTGGGTAAGCGCATTGAATTTCCTAACTTCGGCACCTTACGCATGACCGACGATCATGAACTGCGTTTCATGGCTGAAAACACCCAGCAATTCTCGCCGGATTCATTCGGTTTGCTCGAAATAGAAATGAGCCCGGTGGCGGAACAACCCGCCAATGATGTTCCCGTCAATACTCCGGTAATTGCCGGCAATCCGCCGAAGCGGCGCCGTTGCAGTGTGGTTTGCCTGATATTGTTATCACTGATCGTATTGTCGGCCGGCGTATATATTTTCCGCGAACCTATTGTGCAATTAATAGAAGAGATGAGTTACACGGCGGAAGAATTGGCCTACATGCGCAGGCCCCAACCGTCGACACAGGAAAGCCTGCCGGCGCTTCCTTCAGTGCCTCAACCCGAAACTCCGGCGGCAACTCCGGTGAAAGAAGAGGTTGTACCGGAACCCGTGAAACCCGCAGTAATAGAGGAAACGCCTAAAGAAAGAGTGGTCAACACGGTCGGAAAATCGCGGCCATTGAACAAATACCACATTATGGTAGCGCGCTTCGGCAATGAAGCGGCGGCCAATCAGCTTGCCGGGAAAATTACCGACACCGAAGGGTATATATGTTTAATCATACATACCGGCGGTAATGAGCCGTACAAAGTAAGTATCCTTCGTTATGAATCGCAGCGGGAAGCCCAGACTATCCTTGATGGTATCAAAAAGACCGATAGTGGTGATTTCCTCAATGCCTGGGTAGAAAAATATTAAAAGATTATGGTAAAACACTTCGCCTTATTGCTCATATCCGGATTGTTCTGCTGCACTACAGCAGTGGGACAGGCCTGGACGCTGGAACAATGTATCCGCTATGCGTGGGATAATAATATATCCCTGCAACAACAGGAATTAACTACCCAACAGTATAAGAATACGCTCTACCAGTCGAAGTGGAACTTTGCGCCCTCCGTGGGCATCCGCGCATCCGACAATATGAGTTGGGGGATGTCCACCTTCCAGCGTACCACCACCGATGCCAACGGCAACGAGCAGTTGATAGCCGTGCAGGAACGCGGTTTCAGCAACAGTTTCAGTCCTTCCATTTATGCTTCGATAACGCTCTTTGAAGGATTGAAAAAAATCAGCACCCTGCGTCGCAACCAAAGCGATTACAATGCCGCGCAACAGGACGTGGAACTACAGCGCAATATTATTTCCACCTACGTAGCACAGGCCTACGTGCAAGTGTTACTTTCCATGGAAATACTTACGGTGGCCGACAGCAGCTACACCAGCACGAATGTGCAGCTGACCCGCCTTAAACAATTGGTGGACGCCGGAAGTCGCCCCCTGAGCGAACAACTCGATATGGAAGCCCAGTTGGCCAATGCCGAAGTGCAACGGGTAACGGCACAAAACAATCTTGAGGTAAATTACCTGTCGCTACGACAATTATTGAATATACCCCCAACCGCTTCCTTTGAGATTGATAAACCGGAAATTGATATCGACAATGCAGGCATGCGGAATAATGATGTGTCAGGCATTTATAACACAGCGTTAAATCTTCCCCAGATAAAGGCGGCAGAATTTCGTTTGCAAAGCGCCAAACATAATGTATCTATTGCCCGTGCCGACTACTGGCCTACCATTTCGTTATCCGGGTCTTTCGGATCTGCATACTACAATTCGCAAGCTGTTCCTTTTTGGGATCAGTTGACCGACCATACCACGCCGTCCCTAGGTTTTTCTCTGAATATTCCCCTATTCAGCAATTGGAGAATTACTACCAACAGTAAAAATGCCAAGCTCAACTATCGCATGGCCGAACTGGAAGTAGAAAACAAACGGCAGACATTGTATAAAGAAATTCAAACGGCGGCCACCGATGCTTCGGCCAACTATAATAAATACAAAGCGGCTAACCGTAATGTCACCGCTTCGCAGGAATCATTCCGCTATGTGGAACAAAAATTTGAAAACGGACTGTCCAACTTTACGGATTATAATGTAGCAAAAACCAATTTGCTCAAAGCACAGTCGGAAGCGCTGCAAGCCAAATATCAGTACGTTTTCCAACTCAAAATCCTTGACTTGTATAGAGGATTACCAATAAAGTAATGAACAATGATTAATGAATAATTAATTGTTCTCCCTAATATCTTAATCTCCTAATCTCTTAGTCTCTTAAAAATGGCAAAAAAGAATAAAAAAACACGTTGGATTATTATTGGAGCCGTAGTGCTGATTATTATCCTGATTGCTTTTGCCCGCTCGGGCAAGCAGGAAGCCATTACGGTAACCTTAGAAAAACCAATCCTGCGCACCCTTACCGAGGCTATTCCCGCCAATGGTAAAATACAACCCGTGCTTGAAGTAAAAATCAGTCCGGACGTATCGGGCGAAATTGTGGAGCTGAACGTGGAAGAAGGCGACTACGTGCAAAAGGGACAGTTGCTCCTGAAAATTAAACAGGATTATTATATTTCGGGACGCGACCGCGCCGCCGCCCAGTTGAATTCCGTAAAAGCCCAGTTAGCCCAAACGCAGGCACAGTTTGTGCAGGTGGAACAGTCCTACAAACGCAACCAACAATTGTATGCACAAAAGGCTATTCCGGCGGCAGATTTTGAAACAGCAGAATCGCAATATAACGCTACCCGTAATCAGGTGGAAGCGGCGAAATTCAACGTGAAAAGCGCTGAGGCCGCATTGAAAGAAGCGGAAGAAAATTTAATCAAAACAACTATTTACGCCCCTATGAGCGGTACGGTGTCGAGCCTTAGCGTAGAAAAAGGCGAGCGCGTGGTGGGAACTACCCAGATGGCCGGTACGGAAATGCTGCGCATTGCCAATCTCGAAGAGATGGAAGCGGTGGTAGACGTGAATGAAAACGATATTGTGCGCCTGAAACTGCGCGACACGGCAACCATTGAAGTGGATGCTTATCAGAACCAGAAATTCAAAGGCGTGGTAACCCAGATAGCCCACTCGGCCAAGAGCACCGGCACTTCTGCCGACCAGGTGACGAACTTTGAAGTAGAAATTTTTATCCTTCCTGAATCATACAACAACCTTATCACAAAAGATAAGCAGTATGTGTTCCGCCCCGGCATGTCGGCCTCTGTGTCCATTCAAACCGAAACGCGCCACAATGTGCTTTGTGTGCCCATACAATCTATCACTACGCGGGCGGATATTAAGGTGAAAGCCGACACGGCTTCACGTGCCGATTCTACTGCTGCTGCAACAACTGCTGATCCTTTAAATGACGTAACGGAACGTGTGTTCGTGCTGGGCCCCGAGAATACGGTAAAAGCCGTGACGGTGAAAACCGGCATTCAGGATAACACGTATATTGAAGTGGCAGCAGGCCTCACTGAAAATGACGAAGTGGTTACCGGCCCTTATACCGCCATATCTAAACGTTTGAACGACGGCATGCCGGTTAAGCCGCAAGAGAAAAAAGGTGAAAAGGCGGTAAAAGATAAAAAGTAAAGGGTCATTTTATGGACACCTTTCCACCTTTTACCCTTCACCCTTCACCTCTAATTCTGCATTTGGAAACCACAGCTGTGTGCTCCGTAGCCCTGTCGCAGGGAGCGCAATTATTGTCGCTGCGTGAAAATAAAGATGGAAAATCACATGCTCAATTGCTGGCCGTATTCATTGATGATATATTGCATGAACAGCAAGTCAGCATAGCCGGTTTGGATGCTGTTGCCGTAAGCGAAGGTCCCGGCTCCTATACAGGCCTGCGCGTGGGGGTATCTACTGCCAAGGGCTTATGTTTCGGCGCACAAAAACCACTCATCGCAGTAAGTTCACTACAGTCATTGGCGGCATTAGCTATTAACAAACAACTACTCCCCGCTCCCGATGCGTTGATTGCGCCCATGATTGACGCCCGCCGCATGGAAGTGTATACGGCCCTATTCAATGCCCAAGGCGAACAAACCTCGTCCACCGAAGCAAAAATCATCGACAACAATAGTTTTGATACTGTTTTAAACCAATATCCCGTATTATTTATAGGTGACGGAGCCGAGAAGTGCAGCGAAATCATCACGCATCCTAATGCGCATTTTTCAACGCTCGCCGCCTCGGCCGAAGGGATGATCCAACCGGCCCTTACAAAATTCCAACAACAAAAATTGGTTGACGTTGCTTATTTCGAACCTTTCTATCTCAAAGATTTTATAGCTATACCCAGCAAGAAAAACCTGTTGAACAAGGGTTAGCTATTGCTGCTGTTGCTGCACCGGCGGAGATTGCAGGGCTGTTTTTAGTTGCATATACCTGTTATAGGCCTCCTGCGCCTTGGGCTGATCGCCCAATGCACTATAAGTAGCCCAAAGATTTTTGATGGCCAGCGTATCGTTAGGCGCCACCTGCGTGGCCCGGAGAAAGGCATCCAAGGCTTTCACATGCCTGCCTACGCTGCCATACATAGCGCCTAAATCAACCAGCGCCGACGAATTGTTGGGATTCAATGAAACAGCTTTTTCAAAATAGGGCAAGGATTCAGCAAACCGCCCCTGGTCTTTAGCCAGCACACAAGCCAAATTATAATTGGCTTCAAAACGATTCGGCGCCAACTTCAGCACATATTCCCAAGTGGCTTCCCGCTGCGGCACCGGCACCCGGTAGAGGTTCATGCTTAATGCATCAAAAACATAAGGGTTGTAAGGATTGCGCCTGACCAATTGCAATAAATATTTGATAGAGGTATCGGCAGGCTGCCCTAAAGCTCCAGCCGACCAGGCAAGCAGCAAGAGTGCATTTTCATAGTTCGGATGAATTCTTACCGCTTCGTGCGAATATTTGTAAATCAATCGGGTAATGCTATCGCGCTCCGTTGAGTCGGTGGCCTTCTGCAAGGCAATATTATATACGCGGGCTGCGTCGTAATTGGACTTTGCACTTTTGTACGACACGTTCACATCGGTAGTCGACAGGGTAAAGTCATCAAACCAGGCGCGGTTGCGCGGTATGGCGTCAACGGCATACAAGGATAGCAGCACCAGTACAAAACCGGTTACCGCACTACGGTATAGCTTTTCATTCTTCAACCATTTCGGCACCTGAAGGATTAATAAATCGGCCAGTACCATGCAAAAACCAATGGTAGAAATATAAATGAAGCGTTCATTCATGAAAGTGCCTACCATTACAAAAACATTCGACACGATAGAAAGCGGCACGTAATACCAGATAGCAGCATAAGCGTATTTATTCTTTTTGACTATTCCCCAAAGAATAAACAGACCGATAGCCACATATAATAAGGTAATTAAAATTACGCTGAAATCCGTCCAGTTCATGATAGGAATATGGTAGGGATAATAGTCGGTAGTGAGCGGATAAGGCCACACCGTCAGCCAAAGATAGCGTCCCAGCACATAAATGATGCTTGCCCATTTTTGCGAGCCGGTCATGTGCAGGAAAGGATTATTCATCAATTCGGTTTCTTCGGGCTTGGGCGGTCCCATGCTGATAGCAGCATCGCGGAAGGCCAGAAAAATCACCGTAGCAAGCAGCAAAGGCAACATGGAAACAAAGTTGCGTTTCAATGAATAGTTGGTAAAAAAGTATATCGTTAACGGAATGACTACTAAAAAAGTAATGGCGTTTTCTTTGGAGAACAGTCCGCCCAAAAAACACAGGAAACTAAATCCTAAATATTTCGATTTGTTCGTGTCCATCCAGCACAGGGTGAACCACAGGGCGCCCAAGGCGCCGAGCAGGGTCATAATTTCATCACGTCCCTTGATGTTTGCCACCACTTCGCTATGCGTGGGATGTGCCAAAAAGAAAATGACGGTAAGTACCGGCACATTGAACAATAAGCCCCACCCCTTATTCGACTTCAGGGGGAACAAACGCAACATGATTAGCAACAAGAGGCAGGCCGTAAGCGCATAGTAGGCAATGTTCATGAAGTGGTTTACATAAGGCAGGGGCGTTTGCACCAGCAAGGGCGCATCGTCATCATTTTGTTTTTGGTTCAACTTATCCCGAACAGCCTGTTTGGTGCCGGCATCAACAAATATTTCGTATTCAACAGCCAGCGAAGCCACCGACAAGGGACGATAGCGGCCGCCGGGGAGATTGATAGCCTGCTGCTCACCATAACGACCAACAAAGGTGTCGTATTTAAAAATTTTAGGGATATCACCTACCCCGCGTTTCACAAATTCGTTTTGCGTGAGCACCATGGTGTCGTCCAAAGCATATTGGTTGAAGAGTGTGTTGCCGAAATATACGAAACACAAGGCTACAATAAGGCCGTATATCCATTTGGGCATTGGTGTGGCGGCGTTGATGAAGCCTGATTGCTGCACTTTCGCCTTTGCAGGTGTCACTGTTTGTTGCGGTTTCTTAGGAAGATGACGTTGCTTTTTAACTTGTTGAGCCATATAAAAATTTAAAAATTTGAAGGTTTAAAGATTTAAAAACACCCATTTCATCGCTCCTAATTACTTGTAACTTCTATGCATTTATCATCGCTTCTACTTCTTCGGTGGTGATGGGAATACGTTTGTCGCCCAACAAGCGGCAAGCGTTTTCGGTAATCAACAGGTCGTCTTCGAGACGGATACCGCCAAATCCGATATATCCGGCTACCTTATCATAGTTGATGAATTGCGTCAGTTTATTTTCTTTCTTCCACTGTTCAATCAATGCCGGAATGAAATAAATACCCGGCTCGTCGGATACTACATGACCTACCTGCAACTTGCGCCCCATGCGCAATGAGCCCAGTCCGAACTGTTGGGAGCGTTGCGTTTCATCATCGTAGCCCACATAATTTTCGCCCAGGTCTTCCATGTCGTGCACATCCAATCCCATTTGGTGTCCCAGGCCGTGGGGCATGAACAGGGCATGGGCGCCGACAGCTACCGACTCTTCCACGTCGCCTTTCATCAAGCCTAATGATTGCAGGCCTTTAGTGATTATCTTCGCGGCTTCGAGGTGCACACTGCGGTATGTAATGCCGGGTTTGGCCATGTTCATTGCATGGTTATTGGCGGCCAGCACAATGTTGTATATGTCTTTTTGCTTAGCCGTGTAACGTCCGCCCGCAGGCAACGTACGTGTGTGGTCGGAGGCGTAGTGCGTTAACGATTCAACACCGGCATCAATGACCAGCAAACGGCCGTCGGTAAGGGTTTGACTGTGGTCGTGGTTATGCAATGTTTCGCCGTTCTGCGAAAGGATGATCGGGAAAGACACCGTATAACCTTTGCTCAGGGCAATACCTTCCATCATACCGGCGATATCGCGTTCCTTCACGCCTGCCTTGCACATCTTCATGGCGGCCACGTGCATTTCATAACCCAGGTTGCAAACAAAATCCAACTCGGAAATCTCGCAGGCGTCCTTGCATATGCGGAGATTTACCACGGCACGTATCAATTCAGGCGAGGCCTTGCCTTTCTGTTCGGCAGGCGCTATACCCAGCATATCTTGCAATAAAATTTTATTCGCCGAACGGTAGGGCGGCAAGAAATGAATGTTGCGACCTTTCTTCACCGCTTCGCGGATAGCTTCTGCTAACTTGGAGTAAGGCGCAATCTGTTGCACCCCTACACTGCCGGCCTTTTCACGCATAGAGGGTTGCGGCCCCATCCATATAATATCATCTACCGTAATGTCATCGCCGAAGAGGGTTTCGGTGCCGGCATCAACATCAATGACGCCGGCCAATGAAGGCTCATCTATGCCGAAGAAGTATAAAAACGAACTGTCTTGACGGAAACGGTAAGCATTGGCAGGGTAATTCATGGAGGCTTCCATGTTGCCCAACAATAAAATAAGTCCTGACGAAAGTTGTTCGCGCAAACGCAAGCGGCGCTGTTGATAAGTATCGGATGTAAACATAAGTCTTAAAATTTAAACAAAGATAATAAATTTTCCCACAGAACGCGCAGATTTACGCAGATTTTAACAATAGATTTCCTTTTTCAATATGCAAGTAATTGTAACTGACATGAAAAATTCCTCGTAATTTTTTCGCTATTGCGCTGTTTGGCGTATATCTGATTTGTATAAATCACGAATATCTTTTACCTCATTGATAAAATATTCTTTCAAGTATCTACTTTTTGTAAGATTATTTTGCACGGCAACTGCAATCCAAATCCCAATTATAGAAGTAATTACTATATCTATAATTGCAATCCAATCAGAACCTTGTATACAACAAATCATTAATCCTTGCTTATCCATTGTTTTTTCTCAATTGAATTGTTTACAAACCGATACCATTCATTATGATTTTCGGTTTTTCGCGGTGCTTTATTTTCTTTTCTACGCTGTTCCCATTGTTTGTAAGTTTCGTCCTCTATCATTTCAATCCATTCAGGTTCTTCCTGTGAAATGATTTTTACACAACCTTGAACATTTGTCAATCCAAAGTCGAAAACTAAATTACCAAATGCTTCATCAAGAAAAGAAGAAGCATAACCATCAGGACCGTCTAAATTTACTTCAAGGTCTACTTTCTGTTCAAAAGCATCTTTAAATTTTCTGTTTAAAATTTTGTGATAAAAATCTTCTCCCGAATCATCTCCTTGATAGCAATATCTTGGACCTGGGCTTGCTGAATAGTCTGCAATAACTAATAATACTCTGTTTTTCCATATATCTATACAAGTTTTATTTAATTCCCAATAATAAAATGTTCCATTAAATTTTTTATTTAACAACTTTGAAAACATCAGAGAGGTCTATTTTGATTAGTTTGTTTTTCTTTCTTTTTATAACTCGGTTGATTGTATTGACAAAATTTAAAACATTAACAGAGTCTTCTATCAAAGAAAAATAAGGTTCAATTTTGATTGTCAGCTCTTTGGGCTTTGAATATTTATACGGACTTCTTTTAGGTTTTTCTTCATAGAAAGTTTTTTTTCGACTATTATTCCATTTCAGCGGACTTATTTCTCAAACGCTCTATCTTTTTGTGTCTGAGAATAATGCTTGTTTTCGATATGGAATATTTGTATTTTTTCACCAATGCAACATTTAGGCAACTTTTTTGAAACTATTTCCACAACGAACGGGATTCCTCTCGTTGATGATGACGGAATGATTGATAACATTTTCCGTTAGTTTTTTGAGCTATAAATTCCAATACCTTTTTCATTCCTTATTTCTTTGGTTTCAAAAAGTGTGTAAATTCTTCCAATGAGCGTTGTAACACTTCTTTAGGAATAAGCTGCCTTTCATATTCTGCAATCATTGTAGGGCTTAAACTACGGCTCATGGCATATTCCACAACGCTGTGGTCTGTTTCCTGACACAGTAAGATGCCAATGCTTGGGTTTTCATTACTACGACGTACGTCACGGTCAAGAGCCTCGAGATAAAATTCAAGTTGTCCCATGTATTCAGGCTTAAATTTACCTGTTTTCAATTCAATAGCCACCAAGCACTGTAAACCTCTATGAAAAAATAACAGATCAATCTTGAAAATACTATTACCTACCTGCAAGGGGTATTCTTTATCGTAAAACAGAAAATCCTTGCCGAGTTCAAGAACAAAATCTTTCATATTATCCAAAATACCATGTTGCAAACGTTTCTCGGAATGACGTTGCGGAAGTCCGAGAAAATCAACAAATACTGTATCTTTAAGCATAGGCATTGCTTGTGGGTAGATTTCTTTAAGGCCTTTGGAAATATTATGTTTCTTGCCCATCAATGAGGCAAAAGTGTTGTTTTTTAGACAACGTTGTAATTCTTTGACATTTAACCTTTCTTTATGCGAATAAAGTATATAAAAAATCCTCTCTTCTATTGTTTTGCAAATGTTTATAATTTCAAAATGGTTCGTTAATGTAATTAAGTTCAAAAAATTAGGAAATTGCATGATTTTAAATGGCAATTGTGCAGTCAATGGCTGCACAATTGCAGTATTACCTATTTGTGCAGTTTCCAACTGCACAAATTCATACAACTTTAATCTATCTTGATATTCAATAAATTGCGCAGAAGAATATGCCTCATAAAAAGCAATCATATTATAGATATTTCGGCGACTGTACCCTCGCAAAGTAGGGTCTTGCGCCCTCAAATACTCTGAAAGTTGCGTAACCGTTTGACTACCCCACTCTGAATTTTTGATACGTTCAGACACAAAAGCTCCAACCTCCCAAGCAGCAAGCAAATTTTCATTATTTACAGTTTGCAATGCCTGTGAACGACGCAAAGAAATAATTCCCTGCACTTGCTGAAATTCTTCTGTTATCAGACTGTCTATATTATTCATTGCTTTTATTGCTTCTTTCATTCAATTTATTTCATGTAGCTATTCAACATCATCAAATCAGCCAGCACTATGGCCACGGCGGCTTCCACAATCACCGGCATGCGCAGGGCAAAGCAAGCATCATGACGGCCGTTAATTTGAAGATTGGTCATTTTTCCGGTAGTCAAGTCTATAGTTTGCTGTGGCTTTACAATGCTGGCCGAGGGGCGCACCGCCACATTCAAGGTCAGGCTGTTGCCATTGGTAATGCCGCCGCTGATGCCTCCCGAATTATTGCTTTCAGTATGGCCATCGGGCGAGGTAATCACATCGTTATATTCCGAGCCTTTCATCTGCACCGCCTCAAATCCGGCGCCGAACTCCACACCTTTCACGCCGGGAATGGCGAATAACAGGTGACTGATGAGTGATTCCACGCTGTCGAAAAAGGGCGCGCCCAGTCCGACGGGCAATCCGTCTACCGTACAGCTGACCATGCCACCCACGCTGTCGCCCTCCGCTACGGCTTCTTCCACTGCCTGCTCCATGTCATAGAGGAAACGGCCGTTAACTTCTTCCAGCATAGCATAAACATTGGCCGGCGCCATCAGTTTTTTGGCTATCACTCCGGCGGCGACCAGCGCTACGGTCATGCGGCCGGAACATTGTCCACCACCGCGGAGGTCATTAAAGTTATTCCACTTTTTGGATGCGGTAAAATCGGCGTGGCCGGGACGCGGCGTCACGCGGAATTGTTCATAGCCGTCCGACTGCACGTCTTTATTTTCAATTAAAATGGTTAAGGGCGCGCCCGTGGTGCGCCCCTTATGCCAGCCGCTGACGATGTGCAGCGCATCGGGCTCGTGGCGACCGGTAGTGCCCAAAGCACTGCTGTGGCGACGGCTCAGATCGTCTTCAAAATCATCAACACTCAGCGGAAGTCCTGCCGGACAACCGTCAACGGTCACTCCTACATATTGTCCGTGCGATTCGCCAAAAATATGCAGGCGGAATATACGCCCGAAGCTGTTCATGCTATACGTTGTCTTCTTTAGGTTCTTCTTTAGACCCGTCTTCTATTTTTAGCCTTACTTTCAGGCGTTTCAATTCGGTGAAAAAGTCGGGATACGATTTGCGCACGCATTCGGCATCTTCAATGGCTGTACCGGTTTCGGCGCACAGTGCCGCCACCGACAGCGCCATAGCTATGCGATGATCATTGTGCGAATACACTGACCCGCCACCGGGAATAGGGTTCCCTCCATATATTTTCATCATGTCGTCTATCAGTTCCACCTTTACCCCCATGCGGGCAAACTCTTCCTGCAACACTACAGCCCTATCACTTTCCTTATGTTTCAGCCGGTTGATGCCATAGATAGCAGAAACGCCTTTACATTGAGAAGCCAAGGCCACTAAAGGCGGCACCAAGTCAGGGTTGTCGGCGGCATCAAAGTTGAAAGGCTTCAAGGGGGCCACCGGCTTACGCACAATAATTTCACGAGAGTTCACCGCCACCTCCGCCCCTACCAGGGTGAGCATTTTCACAATGGCACTATCTGGTTGCTTGGTATTGCCGTACAAATTACTCATGGCGATTTCCCCTTTCAGGGCGGCCGCTACCAGCATGAACGCTGCGCCACTCCAGTCGCCTTCTATCGTGTAGTCCTGTGCAGTGTACCGCTGGCGCCCGCGGATTTTATAGTATTCATCATTTTGTTTCTGCACCACCACGCCAAACTGGCGCAACAGCTGAATGGTCATATCAATATAGGCTTTGCTGCTTAAATTTTTCACGGTCACATCCGAATTCACAGCGGTCAGGGGCAACGCCATTAATAAGCCGGTGAGCAATTGGGAGGTTTCGTGGCCGTCAATGGTAATGCTTCCACCCTCTATAGGCCCCTGCACCACAAGAGGCAGGGATTCGTTATTATTTACCGGCTTACACGAGGCGCCTATCTGACTCAAGGCCTCGCTAATCATGTGCAGCGGACGGTGTAAGAGGGAGCCTCTTCCGGTAATGGTTACCGGTACATCCAATAAAGCAGCTATGGGGGCGAACATGCGCATACAAAGGCCGGATTCTTCGGCGTTCAATTCCGGTTTTTTGGCTGCAAAATTGCCGGTTACCCTGAGGGTATCTCCCTGCAACTCCACCATTGCGCCCAGGTTATTGGCTATGCCGAGGGCGGCCATAGCATCGTCGCAGAGCGAGGCACCGCGAATGGTTGAAGTACCGCTAGCCAGCACGGAGGCGGCAATAGCGCGTTGGGTCATACTTTTGGAAGCAGGCGCTCTCAAAACGCCTTTCACATTGGATGGATAGATAATTACACGCATCGTTTCAAAGGTTCTAATGCGCAAAGATACAATTTTTAATTGAGAATTGAAAATTGATTTTTTAGTTATGGGTGATGAGTTTGCAGTTAAAGGGTGAAAAGATTTGAAGATTTGAAGATTTGAAGATTTGAAGATTTGAAGATTTGAAGATTTGAAGATTATTTTTTTTATTGTTCATTATTCATTTACTATACATATCCTAATCCCCTAATCTCTTAGTCTCTTAATCTCTTAGTCACCTAGTCTCTTAATCACTATTCTGTCTTTATCGCATCCACCGGGTTGGCGGTGGCGGCTTTTATGGCCTGAAAGCTTACAGAAAGCAAAGTTAACAGAAGGGTTATGACTATCCCTATGGCAAATATCCACCAGGCTACCGGAATATGATACGCATAATTTTGCAGGATGCTGTGTAGATAATAATACACTATGGGGAAAGCGATGAACATGGCAATACCCACCAACAACAAAAATTCTTTCGACAGCATGAGCACAATAGTTCCGGTGTCGGCGCCCAGCACTTTCCGTATGCCAATTTCTTTTGTGCGAGTTTCCGCCGTATAGGTTACTAATCCGAACAAGCCGATGCACGATATAAAGATAGCAATAACGGCAAAGAGCGATAATAAACGTTCCATATAAATACTCTCTTCATAAAACCGGTCAAAATTCTCGTCTAAAAAGTGATAGTTGAAATCATAATCCGGATTATACTGTTTCCATAATTTTCCGGCAGTTTCCAGGGCGCTTTGGGTGCCACCGGGCGCCGTCTTTATGTAAATATGGTAAGTGGCTTTAGGATGATGAGTAATCACCAGTGGTTTTATTTGTTGATTCAACTTTTCAAAATGGAAATCTTTCATTACGCCTTTGATGGTGTACGCCTCCTTATCTCCTTTATTCATATAGAAAAGTTGCCCTATCGGATCTTGCATATTCATAATGCGGGCGGCTTCTTCATTGATGACGACGGCAAAAGAATCTACAGAAGTAAATTTTTCCCCGGCCACCAGTTCCAAATTCATACAGTCCATAAAATTACTTTGAATAGCAGCGGTATATATCCACGGATTAAAATCATCCGGTTTGCCCAACCAAAAGGCACCGCTTCTGGAAGAACCGACATACATGTCCTCGAAGTCTGCCGCCGTTACTTCCACAATATTTTTATTTTTCAGTAACTCATTCCTTACCACATCATAGTGAGTCCTCATGTTCCTTGCCTGCATGGTGAAAATATTTTCCCTATCGTAACCCAGGTCTTTTTTCTGCATGTAGCGGATCTGGGCGCTAAAGCCGATAGTCGTAACAAGCAATATAAAGGATATCATGAATTGCAGGATGACTAATCCTTTGCGAAGCCAAGCGCCTTTTTTCCTTCCGGCCGCATTGCTACGGAAAGCATCTACCGGCCGGAAAGCGCTCAGCACAAATGCCGGATATATTCCCGTCAATATAAGGCTACAGCCACCCATTATTCCATACACTAACCAAACGGCAGGATTGGTAAAGCTAAATACCAGTTCCTTTCCTATGATTTGATTATACACCGGCATCAGGAGAACAATAAAGACGGAGGCTATGGCGAAAGCAACGAACAGGAGCACGATTGTTTCCTGCATGAGCTGAAAGAACAAGGCACTTCGGGTTGCGCCCATAATTTTACGTACAGCTATTTCTTTTACTCTTTTGGCAGCGCGGGCGGTGACTAAATTAACGTAGTTGATACAGGCAATCACTAAAATGAAAAGGGTAATAATGATCAACAGGTATATACTTTTCATACCGGCCATTCCTTCGTTGTCCGGATTATACAAATGAATTTTAGTGATGGGTTGTAATAAAAAGCTATCCCCATCGTCTTCCTCCTCATCATCCTTATCTCTATATGCATTTCTCATATCGGTTAGCTGACGAGAGAGTATATTAATTGTCGGTTCCACATCCGCTCCGGGACGCAGGAGGAGGAATGTCTGGTACCTATACCACCCCAAATCATCATCAATATGTTTCCACGGTCCGTTTCCACGAAATGTTTGCTGAAGGCTCAACCGGGGAACCAAAAAGTCAAATTGCAGACTGGAATTTACCGGCGCGTTTTTTGCAACGCCGGCTACATGGAACAATAGACCGTCTGATGTCTTGATTATTTTCCCCATCGGACTTTCTTCACCAAACAAGGTATTGGCCTTCCGTTCGGAAATAATTATCGACAAGTCGTCGGGAAACGGCTGTACGTTATTCCCCTCCAATAAAGGAAAATCAAATATAGTAAACAAGTTGTCGTCCACTGCCAGTCCATTAATACCAAAGAATTTTTGGTTGTTATACTCTAAATAATCCGTTCTGTATCCAGCCACCCGGCAAGCGTCTACTACATCAGGGCAATTTTCCTTAGCTACCCTTGCTACCGGAGCAGGTGTGTTCACCCAAACATCTCCATCCATATCTGCTGCATTCACGCGGTACAGATGTCCGGCGTTTTTATGAAAACGGTCATGGCTTAATTCATTTTGAAGCCAAAGCGTAATAAAAATACAGGCCGTAAGCCCTACGCTGAGCCCTATGATATTTATCAATGAGTACAGGCCGTTGCGGCGGAGGTTGCGGAAGGCGATGTTTAAGTTGTAGAACATAGTAGTTGAGAGTTTACAGTTAACGGGGGAAGGGTAGAAGGGTAAAAAGATTTGAAGATTTGAAGATTTGAAGATTATTTTTTTTATTGTTCATTATTCATTTACTATACATACCCTAATCTCTTAATCTCTTAGTCTCTTAATCACTTAGTCACCTAATCACTATTCAGTCTTTATCGCATCCACCGGGTTGGCGGCGGCGGCGCGCCAGCTTTGCAGGGACACCGCAATAAGCGACACGAGCAACACGGACAAGCCCGCCAGGGCGAAGATCCACCAGTCGAGCGAGGTGCGGTAGGCGAAACGCTCCAGCCAGCGCTGCATGATGTACCACGCCACAGGAACAGCCACCACAAAGGCCAATGCAATGTAACGGATAAAATCCGCGTTGAGCATACGGATGATTTCAACAACGCTTGCGCCGTGAATTTTCCGTATGCCTATTTCCCTCGTCCGCCGCCGTATGATGAAGGCCATAAAAATAATCAGGCCTAAATTCGCTACTATCAAACATAGCAGGGAGAAGGTATAGACCAATTGTTGGGCATTCATTTCATTGTGGTATTTACTATTAAACACCTCATTCATGAAGGTGTAATCGGCCGGGTAATCGGGATTCACTTCATTCCACACCTTACCAAAAGTTTCGCACGCCTGCCGGAAGCCGCCGGGCGCCACCCGTACCATGATGTTGGAAGTAAACAAGCGTCGCTGCAACAGCAGTAGCGGAATGGTTTCTTCATACAATCCGGTATAATTAAAATCATCGGTTACGCCTACAATAATGCCTTTACGGAAATAATCAATCGTTCCCTGTTCTATTTGCAGCATTTCGCCGACAGCTTCTTCCGGCGTATTGAAACCAAGTATTGACAAGGCTTTCCGGTTAACGATGTATTCCTCTGTATGGCCTGAAAATTGTTGATTGAAACGGTCGAGCAGCATAGCTTCTTCGGCCCGGTAGCTATATTTTGCAGGAGAAAATCCGCGGCCTGCAATCAGGCGAATGCGAAAGAAGGGAAGAAAGTCCTCACCGGCCACCATAATAGGCAGGGTGACCCAATCCGTATTGCTTTCTTTTTTGATGCGGGTAACATCACGTATGGCATCGCCGGGCAATTGGAAAGAGGAGGTTACCGCTTCTATTCCGGGATGTTTCAGCAGTTCTGTTTTCAACAGTTCATAGTTGGCCTGTATGGCAGCGGGCTGTTCGGCCATCACTAAAATATTCCGCTCGTTGCCGCCAACCTGCGTATTCTTCACCAAATTCATCTGTTTGTTGATGCCGAACGCCAGAATGACTACTATCATCACAATGGCATATTGCACTACAAACAAGTACCTGACATTGGCGTAGGAAAAGCGCACCGGCCGCACATCCTTGCCGGTGTTGAGGAACAGGGTGGCCGACATATTTTTCAGCGCAGGCAACAGTGATACCACGACAATCAGCGACAAAAACACCAAACTCCATGCGCTTATATCCAGCCATGAAAGTTGAACGGACATCGTTTCCAACGATAGCACGTTAAACGCCGCCAATGCGCCTGCACCAATTGAAAAAAGCCCCAGCAGCAAGGCCAGCAAGGCCTCATCTTTAATTACCACGGATGCCGGGGCGCCGTGTAAGCGCAAGAGTTGATAATAGCGGCGGCTGTGCGCAAAAATCAATCTTGCATTCAACCACAAATTAAACAACACCACCGCCAACAGCAGCAGATTGGCACCAATCAGCAAATAAATGTAATGAATGTTGCCGTTAACGCTCATCTCCCTAAGGTTGTGGCTATGCAGGTGAATATCGGCCAGCGGCATCAGCAAGGCACGCACCTTTGCGGGGTCGTATATTTTGCTCTCTTCAATAAGTTTGGTTATTTTCTGCGACAAGGCATTGATATCCGTTTGTTCTTTCAACAAGAGGTACACGTAGGTATATACGCGGTAATCATCGGGAAGGTGCAACAATATATCGGTACGGAAATGCGAGGTTTCGGGCATGTCTTTGAATACGCCCGCAACAAATACCGTATCCTCGACGCTCCTTCCTTTAATGATAAGTTCCTGTGCCTGCAACGCACTATCGTCGAGTTCGCCGAAGAGCTGCCGTGCAAAACTTTCACTGATCAGCGCCCGGCCTCTCTGTTGCAGCGCTTCTGCGTTGCCTTGCAGCAAAGGGATGTCAAAGCTGTGTAAGAACTCACGGTTCACCAAATAAAAATCGTTGACTACACGGTGCTTGCCCTGATGCGTTAATACGGCAGTGTTGACGTTGTGCATGGCTACTTTCCGTTCCACTTCGGGCAATTGCTGCAATATGTCATTGATGAAATTGCCGTAAATGCGCCCATCGACAGGGGCGTCATCGAATTGCAAGGACATGCGCACCATGCGGCCGGCATTGGCGTGGTGCCGGTCGAAACTCAATTCACGGTTGATATATCCTGTGGAAAGCAACAGACAGGCGAACATCACAGATAAGCCTGTGAGATTGACTATGCGCAGGGAAATATTTTTTCGGGAACGTCTGATGAGATGCATACAAATTGAAAATTGAGAATTGAAAATTGATTTTTTAGTTATGAATTTACAGTTTACAAGTTTACAGTTAACGAATATCAGTTACAAGTTACAAAGTTACGAGTTACATATTTTTCTTAATCTCTTAGTCCCCTAATCTCTTAGTCACTTAGTTACTTAGTCACTTAGTCACTATTCTGTTTTTATCGATTTCACCGGGTTGGCGGTGGCGGCCTGCCAGGCTTTCCAG
>QMCD01000749.1_pt1 | contig 23109 bp, 35 predicted proteins | sample 1821841 | NCBI WGS metagenome assembly QMCD01 (sample SAMN01991225, study PRJNA193472) | Termite gut metagenome, whole genome shotgun sequencing project. | isolation source: worker | host: Macrotermes natalensis
TTATCCATTACATCCGCGATTAAGCGAGCCTTTATGGGTCGTTTTGCGGAGGATGACAAGTGGATAACGGTGAAGCCGAACGGGCCGGACGCTGTGGGCAAGCATGTCATGTTAGGCGAAGGTGGCGAGATTAAGGCAGGTATGGGCGGGAAGTTCAATGGTACGAAAATTGAAAATATTAAAGGTGCTATTGAGATACAAAGAATCAATAATATACGAAAAAAGGCAGAACAAGATTCGATTCAAAAAAGAAAGAACAATGCCAAGAGTTTATTTTCAAAAACATCAGAGAATAAAATGAAAGTGAAACCAGATAAGCCAATAAAATCTCCCATTAAAAAAATAAGCGATACCGAGTTTAATACAACTAGTAATTTTGTTGATGGTATAAGAATAAATTCATATAGGTTGAATAACGGTACGTGGCAAAGTGACGTTTATGCTGGTCTTGGGAATAGAAAAGCTGATTTAATTAACAGGAACCAACATAAAACAGAAGGTTCGGCTCAAAAGTGGGCAGATAATGAAATGAAAAGATTAGAAGATAAATATAGGAAAAAATGATTAACCTGCACGCCATAGCGAACCCGATAATATCGCAGCTACACCCGAATACGGCGGCTATGCTATACCGCTCAACTGGCCAGAAGAATGTGCGCGGCGTGGTGGGTCAGACATACGCCCAGGGTGAGGCTATCAAGTGCCAGATTCAAAGCGAGAGCGCTACCGTCCTGAACCACGTCAACAGGGTTGGCCAGGAAGAGGTTACGCGCCGCTTGTACCTTTTCAGCGATGAATCCATGACCGGGCGCGTGGCTGGCATTGTAAGGCCTGAAACGCGCAATGGCGATATGATTCAGATAGGCCCAAGCGAGGCGTGGTACGCGGATACATGGTGGCTTGTTCTTGGGCCGATAGAGGATTTTAGCCGTGCGGGCTGGCAATGTGTGCGGGCCACGATGCAAGTGAGGCCGCCCGATTTTAGTCTTTCCGAATGGCCGGAAGAGCCGGGCGATGGTGAGGTTGTCAATGTCTAAGCTCTCCATAACATCGGCATTGAAGCGAGCCTTTACAGGCCGCTTTGCTGCAGACGACAAGTGGATAACGGTAAAGCCGAACGGGCCGGTGGGAACGCCTGTCATGTTGGGTGAGGGCGGCGAGATTAAGGCTGGCATGGGCGGGAAGTTCAATGGGCAGAAAATGTCACAAATCAAACCTAATAAACAAAAAAACTATTCTAACAGCTCATGGATGGATGATATTGATAAAAGATACATGAATCATGAGAAGTTAAACGAATACACTGGTATACCTGAAAATCAATTATCGAAAGAACAGAAATATGAAAGGCAATTAGCTTATAGGGATAGGATTGAAAGTACAGAAAAAAACAATAAAAATAGAGCGGAAAAATCAGCTAAAAAGAAGGATGTAGTTAATAAAAATAATACATTTAATCCCAAGAAATCAAAAGAAGATAAATATCCAGAATGGTATAAAAAAGACCTAGAAATAGCGCGGTCTAATAGCAAATATAAAACAGAAGATGATGTTTGGCGTGCGTATGAAAGCGGTAAACAGCTTTATAATTATTCTGGGATTCATCCTGATGACTTAACCGATGCGCAACTTTTAGAGCGGCAACTCTCTAGAAAACCAGATGTATCAACAAAGGGTAAAACGCCACAAACTTCATGGGCAAATGTTAAAATAAAACAGGAAACTATCTAATGGCCGACATAGCCCATCCCATAAACCCGGCGATAGCCACAATAGGACAGCTTAAAAACGCGTTGTATGACTTTGTGTTGATGTACGGAATACCGCCTATGGATGAAGCTAACATTTATCACGCAAACCAAAACAGAATGAGCTTGCCGGATGATTTGGAAGAGTACGCGACTATCTATGTCGCTTCACCAGTTCGGCATGGAACGGCGGTTGAACGGACTATTCCAGGCGAAGGTGAAGCTCCTGACCAATTGGCCATAGTCTCACTTTTTGAATACCTTGTTCAGATTGATTTCTTTTCGGAAGATGACCGGGCTCGGCAACGGGCTATGGTTTTGTCCAACATCGGGAGGTCAAGTATCGGCCCTCAATTCTTCAACCAATATCAAGTTTCACTTCTTTATGTCGATGACCCTCGCGATCTAACCTTTGTCGGAGACGCGCAACAATATGTCCAACGGTGGATGCTCACATTGCGAGTGACCATGCCTGAAATAACCAGCGTTGAGCTTCAAGCTTTTGCGCAAGCTGAAATGTCTCGCGTTGAAAATGTGGATGTCCATCATCCGCTTCATTAGGAGAAAATTTGCTATACATAAATGAACATGAGATTAAGGAACTTGAACGATTTATGTATGTAGCTAAAAATAATGGGCTTATTGACAAATGGACATTGCATACAATAGCTAAATTGGTAGCAAACCATATTAAGTCCCATGATGGAAATGATAAAGAGGAATTAGTTTTCCTGATGATAAAGCAATCACAATGACTTCAAAGGAGTTGTAGCTATGGCAATACCGGCTTCGCATATCGTAAATGTCCTCCCCCGTGTCGTAACTGGTGGAAGCAATGACCTTGAATTGAACGGTTTATTGCTTACCAAAAACGACTTAATTTCGGCAACTACAATGGTTCTAACCTTCCCGAGCGCTGCAATGGTGGGGGCTTATTTCGGCATTGATTCGGTAGAGTATCATGCCGCCGATATCTATTTTGCGGGATATGATAACAAGCTTTCTTCCCCCCATGCTTTTTTGGTGGCCAGACGTATTGATGCGCCTGTAGCTGCATGGTTGCGGAGCGCCCGCAATACCAAGACTGTGGCACAGTTTAAAGCCATTACTGATGGTGGTATGGTTATAACCATAAATAATACGGCTGTAACCCTTTCCGGCCTTGACTTTTCGGCGGCTATATCATATTCGGACGTGGCCGCAATTATTCAAAACGCTTTAATGGAGCCCTCTAATCCAGGCGGAGTTGTGACTTATTCCAGCTTGACGGGAGCTTTTACTATTACCAGCGGTATGGCCGGCGAAACATCCGAAGTTGGATATGCTTCTGCCCCCGCGACTGGTACTGACCTTTCTTCTTTTATGGGGCTGACAGAGCTTGATGGAGCTGTTCTTTCTCAAGGCCGGGCCGCCATGACCATTGATGAGCAAATGGCTGCGATACTCAACCAAACTCGCAATTGGGTAGGCTTTACGACGGCGTGGGAAGTTGACCCAGATGAAGCTCTCGAATGGGATGCGTGGTCAAAGTACGGCTATTTGTATATCCCTTGGACAACTAGCCCCGTGGCCATAAGTCAAGATTCCATAGCGGACGTGGCCAGCGTTATCAAAAATACGGTCAATGGCGGAGCATATACAGCGGCTGTTTATGGCCCAATTGACGTGGCAGTGTTCATCATGGGCATTATAGCTTCGATTGCATGGTTGCGCGAGAACGGTACTATCACGCTTGCCTTTAAGCGTCAATCGGGAATTGCCCCTTGGGTTATGGATGAGCAAACGGCTTTGATTCTGGAACAAAAGGGTTATAACTATGTCGGCAATTTTGCAGCCCGTAACTCTGAGTTCGTGTTCCTCTATCCCGGTCAAATGCTTAATTCCGATTATGGGTTCATTGATAGCTATGTTAATTCCATTTGGTTTAACGAGCGACTGCAGGTCTCACTTGTGGACGGCATAACAAGCATTGGCCGCTCCCCATATTCCGAACGCGGGTATAATATGATTGTGGCATGGGTGGCTGACCCCATAAATGAGGCCCGTACTAACGGGGCCATTGAGGCCGGAATTGTATTGAGCGAAAGACAAAAGACAGAAGTTTCGAACGAGGCAGGCCTTGATATATCGGGCGAACTTTGGACAAACGGATATTATATCCAGGTACTAGACCCTGGCGCACCAGTTAGGGCGCGTCGAGAGAGTCCTATTTGCTCAGTTTGGTATACCTACGGCGGCGCAATTCACAAGATTGAAATCGCCAGCATAGCAGTGCTGTAAGGGGGACAAGATAATGGCATACGAAAATTTTGATATCACAGCGGCAAATGCTGAACTTTGGCTTACGGCGATTCCTGATTTTCCGGCAGGATTTCCTCTTGAACAATTTGGGACTGACCAGGCATGGAACCAAGATGCTATCACAATAGCTGAAACACGTATGGGCGTTGATGGTAAAATGGTCGCTGGTTATACCCCTGCGATATATCCCGTTACTATCACACTGGAAGCTTGCAGCCCTAGTCGGGATGCCCTTACTAGTTTATGGCAAGCTATAAAGGTAAATCAGCGAGTTTATCGGCTTACGTTGGCAGCTACTTTGCCAAGTATCGGAGAGCGCATACTGTGGACTAAAGGCGTTATGGTAAGCGGCCAGCCTGTACCGTCAGGCCAACGTATCTTGTCGCCTACGCAGTGGGTTTTCAACTTTGAATCTCTCGAAAGGATAGCAATATAATATGGCCAGAAAAGAGGTAATCGTTAATATTCAAGATGATAAGCATGAGCTGACTTTTAGGATTAAGCAAATGCCAGCTACCCAACTTGAAAGTTGGATTATCCGAGCCGCCTTAGTATTGGCTGGAGCCGGAGGTGGAAACGAATTTGAAGAAATGAAGGTTATCAAGGATGGTCAAGAGGCGGGCACATATCTTGCGAACAATTTGGGACGTATTTTGCCGCGTCTTGGTAGCCTTGATTATGAAAAGGCAAAGCCTCTTCTTGATGAGTTGTTGGCTTGCTGTTGGCACAAAATAGATAAGTATGAACAACATTGCACCCCGGAATATATTGATTCAATAATCCAAGATGTTCGCACTCTTTTTAAGCTTCGAGTTGAAGCCCTCAAGGTGAACCTGGATTTTTTGTCTCTGGGGGGAGAAAGAAACTAAAACTCCCCCGCCAGGTAGCATATCATAATGCTGTCAAGGGGCACGGATATGCAGAGTATGCGAATGTATCAAGCCTCATGGGCGTGTTGATAGCCCGTAAAATGGCAACGCTGCATGAGCTTGAAACAGTTTATAGTTATGAAGATGCACTCAATATGATGGAAATTATAGTGGTGCAAAACTATAATGAATGGGTAGCCGGAGAGAACTCAAAAAATGGCTGACGCGACAGTTATTGACAGCTTGCTTATAACCCTAGGTCTTGATACAAAAGAAGTCCAGACCGGTCTTGCATCTATTGATTTAATTTTAGCGCATAGTGAGGCATTGGCAGCCGATTTCATTGAGGGCTTAAAACAGGGTCTTGCCGAAGGTGGAATTGTCGTTGATGATTTGCTTTCAGCCGCTGATACTTATGCGGATGAGATAGTAGAGGCAAATAATGAAGCTAAGCAAACATTAAATGAGGTTACGGCGGCAGCGGATGAGGCTGGAACGGCGATTGAGAATGCGGGAGAAAAGGGCTCAAGCGGCATGAATGAAGCCGCGAAAGGAGTGGAAAAACTTAAAAACACGATTAAAGAGACTAAGCCGCAAGCCAGCATGTTAGGCCACGAAGTGGCCCAAGGCATGAAACAGATAGTTAAAAGCATAATAGGGCCTATGGCCATTTTTGTGGCGTTAAAGCAGACTATCAGCGGCGTGGTGGGAGAACTAGGAGAACTAGATGCACTCGAAAAAAAGAAAAATCTGACTTCGGAAGAAACAATTCAGAAGCAAAAGCTTCTCGATAAGTATGGCCGAGACGGTCTTGAGGGATATCGTAAGGGCCGTGATGCTCTCAACCAAATTCGTGACGCTATGACCAGGGCTGCATGGCCCATTGTTCAGGCGGTTATCCCCGCATTGAAGATTATGGCTGATAAGCTTAGCCATGTTGTGGAATGGGCACAAAAAAATGAGAAAATACTAATCACTTTTTTTGCAACTTTAGCAGCGATAGTAATGGCTAAGGTTGTTCCGGCATTTGCCGCATTTGCGGCCACGCTTTTAGCTAATCCGCTTACTTGGATAGGCGCGGCCATTGTGGCCCTATTTGTTATATTCGACGATTTAATAACTTATGCCAATGAGGGAGAATCAGCGTTTCAAGGATTTTGGGAAATGTTGGGAACGCCGGAAGAAATTAAATCTGGTCTTCAATGGGTAAGTGACAAAATTGAGGCAATAATTGTGGCCACTAAGAGTATGCTTTCTATTCTTCCTTCATCCGTAGCCGTTGCAGCTGGATTAGATGCGAGGGAATTTGAAAAGCAGAATGACGTTTTAAGGCCACAGCTTTCACGAGAAGAGGCGAAGAAGCAGGATGAAGAACGAGCCCAAAAATATCGTTCTTTATTTATTGATTCATTTGCTATTAGCCAGGGACTTGATATGGGCGCCGCCGAAGCTGTGCCCGCAAGCGTAATTGCGCCTACGACAAATAATACTGACCAAAGTCAAACAACAATCAATAATAATGTGACAGTAAATAATTCAACCCCGGAAGCAACGGCCAGTTGGGTAAACGAAGATATAAATCGTCGGTTTGCCAATAATTTCAATTTTGGCGACAATCAGGCCGGAGGACGATAATGCTATTTCAGCAATGGTTAATCCTGGATGAATCAGGTGGTGATGCCATAGAGTTCACCAGTTTTGTTGATATAGAATACACGAATGAGGGTAAAGCCCTAACATATCCAGTTGAAAAAGGATCGTTTGCAAGTTATAATAAGGTACAAAACCCAGGGGCCATAAGGGTCACTTTGGGTAAACAGGGAACGGAGTTTGAGTTTGACGCGGTTTTGACAAGTTTGGATACATACCAAAGAGAAGCTGTCATCTTATCTGTGGCAACGCCAGCGACCTTTTACAATGATTATACTTTGGAAAGTTACAGCTATAGGAGAACACGCGATTCTGGGGCAGGTCTTTTAATTGTCGAATTGAGGCTGCAGGAGGTTAAAGAAGTTGCGACACAAACAAGAACAGACGTTATCACAAAGCCCAAGAATCCTTCCAGTAGCGGTAAAACTAATACTGGAAAAACTCAAACGGAAGAGACATCAAATGAAAGCTTAGCACATATTGGTCTGGGTCGTGTATTCTAACCAACACAGGAGGATAGATGAAAAAATTTAATACCCCCATAGCTTGTAAGATAGTCTTTTTGGTTTCTATTTTGGCCTATATATTGGGCGTTTTCTTTATTGTTTTTGGTCATTTCAATTCAGCGTATTCAACCATGTTTTATATGTGCGGTGCGGCTTCCGTTGTATCGGGAGCATTTTTGAATCTTCTGTGCATAATTGCCGCCCGACTGGATTCGATTTACAAACTTATGTGCGAGAACAATAAATAATGCGCGAAATACCGTTAGCCAAGATTCCGGCTCAGACATTGAATGTGGTGTTAGACGGCCAATATTGCACCATATCTATCTATTGGAGACAGACGCGGCTATTCTTGGATTTACTGGCTAACGGTATTGATATTTGTCGCGGTGCAATCTGCGAGAACAGGGCGGATGTTATTCAATCGCCCACACAGAACTTCAATGGTTCAATCCACTTTGTTGATACCGACGGTATAAGGCCTCCATATTGGGAGGGGCTTGGCGATAGATATAGAATGATTTATATAAGCGCGGATGAAGAAATGCCGGAAGGGTTAATGTTTTAATGGCACAAAGCTTTTCCATAAAGTCCATACAGCTTGCTATTACTCTATCAAGTGGGGGATATGGGGGTGGATCGGAAAATACGAAGCTTATAGAGGGTCTGGCTTGTGATGTTCGAGTTGAAAAGCCGGGGCTTCCTGAAAAGAACAGTATGCGTGCCCGTGTATGGGGTTTAAATTATGAAGATAGGGCTCAACTTACCATGCTCTCATTTAAGCCCCTTGAATCACAACGTAACTTCATTTCAGTACGGGCGGGTGAAAGTGGCGGAATCATGCCGGTTATTTTCCAAGGTGAAATAACCAGAGCATCAGCCGATTTCAACGCCGCGCCTGATACTGCCATGGACTTCGAGGCTGACAGCGGAAGTTATCCTATCCAAATTGCCTCACCTATATTGACGGTTTCGGGGGATGCCCCGGCAGAACAACTCTTCGCTAAATTTGCGGCGGAAGCCGGTTACGAATATAAAAACGAGGGGGTTTCCGCGTCTGTTAAAGACGCATGGTTTCCAGGTTCTCCTCTTGAAAAATGTATGAAATTATCCCGCGATATTGGTTGTGAATTGATTGTTGATGATAATATGATTGTGACAATGCCCTCCGGACAAGCGCGTGAAGGGAATGCCGTATTATTAAATGCTGACAATGGAATGATAGGCTATCCCACGTTTACTCAGGATGGAATTGTTTGTCGATGTATGTTCAATCCAGATTTACAATATGGCGGTTTAATTAAGGTCGAGAGCATCGTGCCTAAAGCAACTGGAATATGGCAAATAACGAAGTTGTCACACGAAATAACTGCTTATATTCCTGGCGGTGGAAGATGGGAAAGTAGGGTTGAGGCGGCTTATTATGAGTGAAACACCGGTCAAGGGCAGTCGCAAGCTTTCAACACCTAACTCGCCAATAAACGCGGTAAGCTTTGCTGTTGAACAGATTGTGAAATCATTGATCAACACGGCGGAGTTGATGGTCATAAGAGAAGCTGACCAAAATGGAACTGGTGGCCCTGGTGGTTATGGTAGCGCAACACCCCTTGTCAATATAACGGACGGATATGATAATGTACTTCCGGCGGCCACGCTGTCAAAGCTGGCATATTACCGTCCACAAGCGGGTAAGGCCGCTATTATAATGAACCCTCAACCGGGTGATAAGGCACTGGCTGTATCCATGAAGCGTGATACAAGCGGCGTTGCAGTTGGAACAAAAGAGGCCGTCCCTCCCGCCAGTTTCCGCAGCTTTGACCAGGCGGATAGCATTCTCTTTAATGGCGTGTTGGGTGAGGCCCCCGAAATTTGGCTTGAACTTGACCCCGTAACTGGCAACATATCACTATCAACGAAGTCGGCCAATATTGAAGTGTCATGCCGTGAATCTGGCAATATTGAGGTTAAAACACTTTCCGGTAATATCGCGGTTAAAACTGATGCGGGCGATATTGAAGTAAACACCTCTGCGGGTGACATAACCATCAACACGTCTGGCGGTAATGTCAACGTGAATGCGACTTCGGAAGTAACCATCACCTGCCCGCAATCAATAGTAGATGGTAATCTTAGGGTGACTGGCGGCCTGGAAATATGGGGCGAAGCCGCTGGTCAGGGCGGCGGCCCGGCGATATTTAGGCGGGGTATTATTAATCTTCAAGGTGATATTTTTAATCAGGGTAATGATATCATGACCAGTACAGTTACACTAAATGGACATACACATTCTGGTATTGAGCCAGGCCCCGGAAATACCGAAAGGCCAAATGCGGGGACATAATTATGGCACATACTCGCCGAACATTAAAATTGACCACAGAAAGCCGAAGTATTGTTGGTGGCCAAAACTTGGGGTTCAGAAGTTTATACGATGTGCGCACGTCTAAGGATATTCGGGGTGTCACGATAGAGGAGTTATACTTTCCCGCGTGGGATTTGACTCTTGACGCTTCTGGAAGAATTGCAATAGCTGATGGTGCCATGGCCACGGCGCAGGCTGTTGCAAATGAAGCCCGGCTTTTTACCGATGATGCTTATTTTATACAGGATAGGGGCATACCTCATTTTGCCATAGACTTAGGCCAGAAAAATAATGGAGCGATATTACGTTCATACTTGAATAGGTCGGCAAATAGCGTGGATGATGTTCAAGAAGTAATAAGCATCGAAGTTGAAAACATAGACAGGGAAACCAGAACGCTAACGGGTAAGATTGAATTTAAAACTATAGGGGATAGCAATGGCACAATCACGACTCACTTTTGACCCCTCGTTAGGTTTAATCGCCCCCGATACTATAGAGATACGTTCAGCTATTTCGCAGGCATGGATATCGGCCTTTGCTGACCCCGATTTGCCTATTCTTGACGTTGACCCTACAACTCCCGCCGGTCAACTTATTGATGCGGAAGTGGCGGAAGTTGAGGCTAAGAATGCGGACGTTCTTTATTTGAGTAACCAGTTTAATCCCCATGTTGCCTCTGGACGTTGGCAGGATGCCTTGGCGGCGGTTTATTTTTTGGTTCGCAAAGTTGGAGAGCCGACGGTTGTTGTTTGTCAATTAACGGGTCTTAATGGGACTGTTATTCCTTATGGTGCTCTTGTTAAGACAAATGAGGGTATAACTCTAATGTGTAATCGGGCCGTGATAATTGAAGGAGGAGTGGCCAAAACAACATTCAGAGCAACCATTACCGGGCCAATTCTTGTTCCGTCGCATTCTGTACAATCTATCACGACGACAATCCCAGGTTGGGATACCATAGACAATGTAGATGCTGGTGTGGTAGGCCGTGATATTGAGCCTAGGGCGGAGTTTGAGGCACGGCGGTATGCTTCTGTAGCCGCTAACGCCCATGGAAGCGTGAGCGCATTGTATGGGACGCTGAATGACATATCAGGCGAGAACGGTGTTCTTGATGTTCAGGTGCTTGAAAACGTTGGCCCATATCCGGTTATAAAATTTGGCGTTGAGGTGCCTGGACGTGGTATAACTATTTGCATCTTTGGTGGTTCAGATGAAGAAATAGCCAAGATTATTTATGAAAAAAAAGACGCTGGATGTGATACAGGGGGAAATACTGATATCGTTTATACTGCCGCCGATTATCGAAATGCTGTTTATGAATATAAAATATTGCGCCCCGAGACTATTAATTTTTGGGTTAGGATAAAATTGGGCTCTATGTCTACTGTAACCCCATCTATTGTTGAACAGATAAAGAATGCAATTTATACTGACTTCTTGGGTGAAAATATTCATACGGCCATGCCTCGCGTAGGACTTGCACAAACGGTTTATGCCTCGCGCTTCTACCATGCTGTGACGGCCCTTGAAGGCGTTAAAAACCTTTTGGAGGTTTCTATTGCTTTAGCGGATACTGCGCCCGCGGATTCGGCATACTCGAACGTCATTGAAATACGCGGAGATCAGGAGCCGGTTATTTCTCTTGATAATATTTTTATTATTGGAGTATCTTAATGCCCACATGGTATGACCATAGAGAGGCGGAAGATTTAAGGGCATTAAGTAATACCCGTAATCTTAAAAGTTATGCCATACAAAGTCAGTATGGGGCTTCCGTAAAGATGCTCGCTTTAATGGCTGATTTTCAAGATAAGATAGAACCGACTGCTGATATTGACTTATTCTATGAAAAGTTCTTTAATATATATACGGCGGAGGGCGTGGGCCTGGATATATGGGGCCGCATATTGGCTATGCCTCGTACAATTGAAGATGGCGAATCTTCAATTACTTTGACTGATAAATATTACCGCTTATTATTGCTGTATAAGGCTTTGGCTAATATAAGCCGTTCTGATGCCAATACATTGAATAGCCTCTTAGCTGAATTAGTCAACACTGGAATTGCATTATTACCCCCGGCGGCTTACGTTTTAGAAGTTGACACAATGGTTATTAGGTGGGTTTTTGAAGACTTTATGAACCCCTTACAAATGGCCGTATTCAAGGCGGCTGGAACTTTGGCCAGAGGGGCAGGTGTAGGGTGGGAACTTTATGCTATTGACCCGACAAAAGTTTTTGGATTTGACGGATCAGGAATGCACCCCTTTGACCAGGCCCCATTTGTGCCTGATAACGCAATGATAGGAGATAGAGGTTAAGCATGGCTAAGCCTATACCGACAATACCCGTAAATCTTTTTGTGCGTCCGTTTGCGGATGATGGGCAGAAAGCAACCATACCGGATTTGAAGCCTTTTGGTGGACGGGCATCTCTCACCGATGGGTTTCCACCTGAAACGCAACTACCGTTAAATCAAGGTGGAGTTGCACCGAACAGACTTGATTTCAACGGCATGTTCAATATGCTTTCCGTATTCTCATACTGGCAACAGAGCGGTGGGCTTTTTCGGTATCTAACCGAATTGAATTATAACACTCCCGCTATTGTCGTGCATAATAATATGATTTGGTGGTGCCTGAAAGAAAATGGGCCGGATAGTGTCAACGGATTGCGTACTCCGGGCGCGGCCAATTCGGTGGACTATTGGAAAGATTTTTTTACAAAAATAGTTGACGATTTGAACACCGGAGGTGGCGGTGGCGGCGGCGGTACTGATGAAAAGCCCCTGGCCGCCCAGGGTCATTATGTCGGCGAATATGTTTGGGGTCACTGGACTACGGCTCCAAAAGGCACACTTGCATGTAACGGACAATCATTCAGTGCAACACAATATCCAAATCTTTATCGCGTTCTTGGAAGTGCAAATGTTCCAGATTATCGCGGTTATTTTGTACGTGGTGTCGGAGGTATGGCCCCACCTCTTGGTCAGAAACAGGGAGATGCTATCAGAAATATAACAGGAGCAACAGCTGGTCATTCCGAACCTAGAAATGGATTTCCAACAGGTGCATTTGCATCAGGAGCTAACTATGGCGGAAATGACGGTGGCGGATATCCTCTTTACGTACATAGTTTTGATGCTTCCCGGGTTGTTCCTACGGCTAATGAAAATCGCCCAATTAACTTTTCGGCATTAATTTGTATTGCACATGATTAATAGGAGATAATAAAATGGCTCAATTTCAATATCAGCCTCCCACTGGCCCCCTTTCCGGGATGTCTTTCGAAGAGCAAACAGAACTTGCTATAAATGATTTACATGACCGCGTAGACAATGCTGATTCCGGTATTGCTGACGCACAGACTACAGCCGAAGCCGCCCAGGCCGCTGCTAATGATGCAAAAGCACAAGCCGCGCAAGCACAGTCTACCGCTGATGAGGCTGTAACCGGGGTCGCTCAAGTGCGGCAAATGGCGACTGACGCGCAAACATCAGCTAATAACGCCATGACTAGGGCAAATGATGCTTATGATTTGGCCGCCGCGTCTAGCAGTCAAGCTGGACAAGTCGCCACTGGATTGTCTAATCATGTAAGTGATAAAAATAATCCCCATGCGGTTACAGCCGCTCAAACTGGTGCATATACACAGGCTGAAACTGACCAGAAAATATCCATTTTTTCATCGTCTATTGATAATGCTAGCGGGGTTTTTGAACTTGTTAGCGAAGCTGTAGATTGCAACGAAAAATTTCATAGCGCGTATAAAATATATTTAACGAATGCTTCTTCTACAAACTTGCCGCCAAATGTGAATACACCGGCATGGCTCATGCCATATGTATCCAGTGATGGAACTGCGGTTACTCAGAGGTGTTGGGACAACTCTAGTACGCATTTGATATATGAACGTACAGGCGCTATCAATAATAGCGATCCCATAAACCCGGTAGTGACTTGGAGGCCTTGGAATACAATAGCCTCGCCCACCGTGGTCAAATCGGTTACTGTTGAGGTTGACCCTCCCGGACAACCTGCCGGGACATATCTTGTTTTCGTCATGGAAACATCCACCGGAGACGTAACTACTTATGTCAATTTGTCACAAGTATCTGGTGGGGGTTATACTTCTGGTAATGGTGCGATTGATGTTTCTGCTGATAATAAAATATCTTTACAGCTTGACCCCTCCAATTCCGACGGCCTTACAGTTACAGAAAATGGTTTGCAAACTAAAGTTGCAATTGCACCAGATGGGATTTCGACTGGAACTAGGGGCATGGTTATTCCTGATGGAGTTACGACAAGGATTACTCCAGAAGGTGTATTATCCGTTGTGGGCGGTGGTGATGTTCAAAACCATAACAACTCCGAATTGGCACATCAGATAATAAGAACAGCTCGCGTTATTCCGGCTGATTCAGATATAAATGATTGGTCTGATTTCGCGCATGTGGGCTTGTGGAGAATAAATTCTAACGGATCAGTTCCTGGAAATCTTCCCACTGATTATAATGCCAATTCATTTTTTCGCGTTTTACTTGATTCCAGTGGTACTCACGGTCTTCATTTGCTCTATGATGTCGATTCCATGCAACTTGCATATGGTAGAAAATTTGATAACGGAGTATTTGGAAATTGGATTCCACAAAGTTCAGACGTGGGGAAGCGTAGAGAGGTTATTACTCAAAATCTTGAATTATACGTCAGAATTGACGGTTCTGATTCAAATGACGGGTCGGCCAACTCCGCTACCAGCGCATTAAAAACGATTTCAGAAGCCATAAAAAGATTGAATTGGTATGACGGCCAAGGTCAATTTACCGCTACAATTTATGTAGGCCCTGGTTCATATTCCTATGACACATTAACCGCTACAGGAGCGTCAACTATGCTGTACGCATCTGGGCCAGCAACTGGAGGGGCAGTAATTCAAACTCCTCCAACGATATGTTCTTTAGACACCTCTAGTCAGGCGGTATTAATTTCGTCAGGTCAAGCATTCAGGGCTACAAACTTTTGCGAGTTTAGGCTTAAAAATTTAGTTTTGCAGGGCCGCACAACATCTTTTGGTCATTCATTACTTTTGGCTGATTCTGTAACAATGAGGGGAGCGAATCCTATTCCGGGTTATGCAGCTTTTGGATCCGGCATATTTGGAGCTTTACAATTAGCCGGGCCAATAGTATTTAATGGCCAGTGGCCTGCTTTAGCGGAAATAACAAGTAACTCAGAATTAGTAGTTGCGTCCACTAATGACGATGGAGTAGCTACTTCTTTGACTATAAATGACAATCCAACATGGGAATACTCTGGTATAGCAGTGTCAATGAATAGCAATGTTCGATTTCAGCAATACGGCTCACCTACACAGATAACAGGAAGCGCACTGGGGATACGAGCTAACGTTTCCACCAATAGCGTCATTGACACTAGATTTCAGGGGCCTAATTATCTACCCGGAAACGCTCCTGTTATTGCAGATAGCGCCTCTTTCGGATTTTATAGATAGGAGTTCATTATATGCCTAACATTTTTTATTTTGTGGTAATTGAAAACAAATGGTGGAGCGTCACTGCCGCTTCATTTGTAACAGTTGAACCCTCTGGGCCAGACATAATTATAAATAACGCGGCTGATATACCAGAGCTAATAGAAATATTGCAGTATTATGGTTGGCCTCTTGGTGAGCTAACTAGCATGAAAGAGCAATATGTCGCAGCTCGAGCAATAGTTATTAGCCAATATGAACCCCTGCTTATTGTTAGCCAGGAAACACGCACGGTTTTGGCAATGCGGGCCGCCCGTAATGAAACCAAACTTGATATGGTAGGAACAAATTATGGCGAGACCCTAGCGTTGATGAAATCTGAGTTTGACCAGATTGATACTGACATGGGTACACCCATTGAGGCCACGCAAACACAGCCACCTTTTCAAGCTAATTGCCATTTTTGCGCAACAAAGATGGAGTTAAAAAGTATCTGGAATGAGGATACATGGACTTGCCCTGTATGTGGCCGTCGCGTTCTTATGTCCGAAGCAATAGACACGTATTTGCCCGAGAATCTGGCTTCTGATTTTAATGCGGCTGTTATGCACTACCTCGACCTTTGGGCTCAACAGCGGGGCTATGATAGCATAGAGAGCGCGAAACAATCGGCGACTTCAACCGAATTTTTGCAAGATGGCCGCGCCGCCGTAGCCGCGTATGATATAACATGGAAATATATCATCGACAATAACCTTGAGGCCCAGGTTTTGGCCGGAACGCTCACCATAGACGCGGCAATAGCTCAGCTTCCTGTCCTATCGTGGGAGGCCCCTGTTGTCGGCCCATGCGGATGCAAGGGGCCTCTAGCGTATGGCACCATTACCTCTTCTCAATCGCTTATAATCCAAGTCAACGGTTTGACCTTCGGTGTTATAAGGAACGATAATCCCGAAATATCGTCCGCCCTGGCCGCTCTTGACCCTCCTGTAGAGTCCAATTCAATGGCCTCTTTGGTCATTAAGGCCACAACTGCCGGGCAGTCTTTTGAACTTCATGGGACAGTGGATATGAGCTATTCTATAAATGGACAAAGGACAATCGGCGGTGGTAATGCAACATCTACCATTGGAGATTCTTGGCATATTGTAGCTTCTAATCTTGGGCGAGGTGACGATATGACCTTGCACGCATTGACTACGATGGAAGTGACCGCGCCGGAGCACTCATACACCGTCCGCGTATTGACGGCCAGCACCGCACCTGATACCGCCGATATATGCAATTTCTCAGTGTCGCTTTAAGGGGTAATGACAATGCAGATAACCGAATTTATTTTGAGCCAGTTCATTAAGCAGAATCAATTAGATAGCGCTATAAATACTGCCATTACTGAAAGATTTAACAATTTCGGCTTTGGCGTTAAATTTATAACTGCTGATACTCAATATCAGACACAAGTTTCAACGCCAGTAGTTAATGGTACGCAGGTTGTAACAGCGCGGGAGTTGCAACTTCATCAAATAGAGGACGAAAAATATTTAACTGACCTTGCAAATCAAATTGCAAGTGCTCAGTTTACAGATGCACAAAAACAGCAACTGGCGGCTGATATTCTGGCCCAAGTTGGTGAAACAGCTGTTACTGCTGATGCTATGACGCAAGCCATAAATGCGGCTATTACGGCGGTTAATACTCCGGAAATGACAGTTCTAGATAATGAGAATTGCCATTTACTTTTCGCTAAATATCAAAATGGAATAATGACTATAAGCGGTTATGTTATGGGAGATGGTATTCAGGTTATTTTCCCCACCGGTTATAATTTTATAGACCCTACAACTGTTGGCCCAGGTGTTATCTATAGTGATTTGGAAGACCAGAGTAATAGCGTAATGCACGTTGGTAAAATCCAGATAAGCGCAAATAGCATTCTTTGGAAAGCATCATCATTTGGCTTATCGTTGATTGCTGGTGTGCCTGTAAGCGATGATAATAGATATTCTGTTGCTCTAAGTGGGCGTTGGAAATAAAAGGTTAATCATGTTATAATAAAAGGGGTTTATGGAGGAAAGATGCAATTATCTGAAAAGTCGTTAAAAAAACTTGATGGAGTTCACCCTGATTTGGTGAAAGTGGTCAAACGGGCAATTGAGATTACCAAAACTGACTTCACTGTGACGGAAGGCGTTCGGACTAAAGAAAAACAGGCCGAAAACGTCCGGCGCGGCGTTTCAAAAACGATGAACTCTAAGCACCTGCCCCAGGCTGATGGATTTGGCCATGCTGTTGATATTTATCCCTTTGTTAATGGAAAGATGGTCAATGACTGGAATGTTCCGTGGCTTAGCCGACAAGAATGTGTAAAAGCATGGGATGATGTTCCGAGGGCCATTAAACAAGCAGCATCTGAGCTTGGGGTTACCATAGAATGGGGCGGAGAATGGAATAGCTTTCCAGACGGCCCCCATTATCAGATTGCATGAGCTTGGAACGTATTATCGAATTCTTGGAGGGCCTCACCCTTCCCGTGCTTCTTGCCGTTTCTGGTGGGATAGCAAAATCATCACGCCAGCATGAACATAAATGTTGGCGGGATTTTATATCTGATATCATAGTATCGGCATTTGCGGGGGTAGTTGTTCACTTATTTTTACAGGGTCATGGCCTAACAGATAGCCAAGCTGCGGCCCTGATTGCAATTGCCGGATATTCTGGCCCGGTAGTCCTTGATGCCCTGTCTCAATTCGAAATAAATATGTTGGAGCGTATATCAGGGGAGAAGATAACTAAAAGGACGCGGCGGAGGGGACAAGATAAGACTGATTGAACTGTCAAATATTTTGAGACAGTTAATTTTTCTTGATATTTATTCGTATTTATTCGGATTTATTACGATTTATTCAAAAATATATTTCTGAATAAATTTGAATATTTTCAAATAAATCATAATAAAAAGGATTAATTAATGCCAGTATCAACCACAAAATTTATTGGACTAACCGGGCCACAACTTGAAAATATAATAATATTTTTAGCATGCACCTTTATTACATTTATTGCTATGAAGGTCTTTGAAAAATGTTATACCGCATGGCTTGAATCAAAAACAGAACTAAAATTAAAACAAATGGAAATTGAGTCTTCGCAATTGTCCGGCATGAAGGCACTCCTGGGGCAAAAGGATAAAGCGCAAGAAAAAGCCGTGGACGCAACTATCAATGCGGTTACGGAACATTTTGATAACCTGGCTAAAGGCAAGCATGAAACTGTCAATCTTACAGACGAGCATGATATAATTTGGGTAGGAGGTAAAAAGCCATGATACCTTTTCATTTCGGTTTACTTATGTCAATTATAGTAGCTGCACTAATTATTTTGGCCTTTACCATAAATGCACATTATGCCGCAAAGGCGCGAGAACGTGCTATAATGGAAGTGGTTGATCGTGAACTTGCCAAGCAGGAGCAAGCCATGCGTCAAGCAAATATCTTAATACGGTGGAGGCAATATAATGGTTGAATTTTTCATGGCGGCATTAGCTGGCCCTGACGGTAAAGCCAGCATGTGCAAGTGTATGGGCTGGTCGACTTTGGTGTGCCTCTTGATATCGTGGTTCATATTACCTGAACGTTCTATAACTGAGCTGGCCGCAGTCCTGGGCGGTATTCTGGCCTATGGCTATGGTGGTAAGGTCTCATGGAATAAAAATAATCCCGGGGCCAATACTAAATCCAATGAAGATATTTTAATGTTTCAGCGTTGGTTGAAGGATAAAAAACGAGATAATGAAATGGGAGGTATAATCACTAATAATCTATGGGAACTATATGACCATAGCTATAGTAAAGAGACAAAAAATGAAGCTACAGACTATTCAAAAGTTCCCGGCGATAAATTACCGTTTTCTCCATATTAATTAATTAGTTATGATAGAAGAAACCAAAATACAGCAGGCTTGGGCATGGGTTTTGAAGATATGCGGTTTAGCTGTTCTATGGCTAGCTGTCGGTGAAAGTATATCTCACATGATTTTAGATATCCTTAAATTGGATGTTCATCCTACGCCCAATACAGGGCGCCTTAATGGGGTAGTCGCCATAATTACGATTATAGCTGGTGCCCATGGCGGTACTAAATGGATTCAATATAGAAGAGAAAGAGACTGTATAATGCCTAAACGGGAGAATGAACAATGATATCTCTGATACTTGAAAAAATCGGCATTAAGGGTATTCTTGGATCTGTGGCATGCGTTATCATTATGGCCTCTCTTGGGTATGCCGTTCACAAGTTCGAGTCACTGGTTGAAGAAAATGCTCGTCTTCGGGCCACATACGAGACTGCCCTACAAGTCAACGGTCAATTATCCGCTCAGATTAAAGAGAATCAAGCCGCATTAGCTATAAGAGAAACTGAAAGCGCTCGCTTGCGAGAAGAGGCGCATAGATTAAATACTGAACTACGAGAGGTTTACAAAAATGATGAAAAAGCTTTCAATTGGTCTGTTTCTGGTATTCCTGACGGTGTCCTTGAATGCGTGTTCCAAGCCGTTGTGCCCGCCACCGACACCCCCGGCATTGCCCCCTGTCGTATATTTGCAGGAGATACCGGAGCCACTCCTTAAGGGGCGTAATAACGCCGATTTGCTTGACTGGTCTTTAGAGCTTAGGGACGGGCTCCGCCAGGCTAACAGCGATAAGGCTGCGCTCCGCGACTGGATTGTAAATATTAATCCTGTAAAGGAATAGCATCATGGCAAGTAATATAGTCGAAAAATTATCAGATGTAAAAAATCAAGATGATTTTAAGGTTATTTATAAGCATATGGGGTTAAAAAATAATAGAGATAGAATATCATTCTTAAAGAATGAAACAGGTATAATTTCCATACGACCTGATAGGAAGTTGAGCTTATCTATTTTATTGGCTGAACTTGAGGATTATATACTTTCACATCCATGGAGAGTTTAATTATTTTATATTGACATTTAAATTGGGTAATGATATTATTTATTCAGCGTAGGTTGTGACGCTGTTTTGGATTTCCTTTCTTGATTGTTTTTGTTTCAGTCCTGTTCTACCTTTGAAAAGACAACCGCCGGGGTACTTATTCCCGGCGGTTTTTTTGTGTGGATATGAGGCAAGGTATTATGGAAGGAAATTGTGGTGTTTGGCGGGAATTGTTTATCCCAAGTAATCTTCTATCGCTTCTTTGGCTGATTCAAATCCTTTGCAAATTTCAACACGGTATCCATATTTACGTAATGCTATGTGCCATTCTTTTTGATGCGGTGAAGTTACACTGCCTGTTTGACGTTTCATTTCAATGTAGAGACCATTATATCCGCGTCTAGGGATGGGTAGGAAAATATCTGGAACTCCTGGCTTAACTCCCTCTGCTTTTAGTTTCTTAGCCACTATGGCGTTTCTTAAGCCTCCGTTTGGTATGGCATACATCCATTTCAAATCAGGATATTTACCAAAATTCCATTCGGCCCATTGAAAGAGTGAAACTTGTTCTTGATGCTCAAGGGGTGTATTGTTCATTTATTCCGCGAATTGGTCAAGTGATTTTCTAACAATTTCTTCTATCCTTTTCCCTGATTTTTTTATATCTTCCATAGACCACATTATAGAAAGTCTGGATATACCAGAAAGTCTCATCCTCGCAGTCCATTTTTGATGACTATTAAGGCCTATAAGTTCAAGGGCATCGTCTATAATCTTATCATCCTCATTCGTCCAACCTGTATGTTTTGGTGAAGTTATAAATAATTTTTCGTCACAGTCATAATTATCACATATAATGCAATCAGAACTATATCCGCACATTCATCACCTTCCTGTTATTTTGCAGTCCTTACAAATAGCATGGCTCCTATAAGCAGTATCTACACATTTCTGGCTTCCTATGGTAACGCCTATCCAATATGGACAGGCATTAGGGTTATTTTTATGGGCCAACAATGCGTATTTTGTTTTCCTTTCATACAGGGAAGAATCAGAATTAAACATTGAGCTTGCTTTTGGATGCACCATAATTAGTCCTCCATCTTATCTAATTTTGCACAATTCCTAGCCATTTTCTTTTCTTCCCATATCATACCGCAAACAGAACAAACATATCCATGTTCTTCATCTATATATTTTGTGCAACATTTAATTGCTTTTGATTTTTTATCAAAAAGTATTCCACATGATGGACATTTGTATGAGGTAATTTTTTTTACCGACATTATATTTTCCTCAGTATTTCTTTTATTTCAGTGGCCCACAAGCATCCTCTGGCGGCCTGCCTACCGCTTCCAGGAGAATCAAGTTCATTAATTAGCCTTGCTATTGCATTACACAAATCAAGCCATGCTTTTGCTCGGTCAAGGGGCTTTTCTGGTATCTGGTCAAAAAAATCATTGGCCATAGCAGCCAACATATGACAATAAGATAAAACATCCTTTTGGCTCATGTTTTCTGTTTTTTGCATTGAGTCTGAATTTATTTTATCAGATATAAATGTCCGAAGTTTAGGTGCAAGTCTGATCATAGGACGATCTGTATCCCAGGAGTGACAAACAAACTGATGTAGATTATTAACCGATTTACGCAAATCGACCACTACATCAACTTCTTTGCTTCCATCACAAAGTGCATTTGATAATGTCCATATTGTCGCCGCGTGTCTTTCGACTGAACTGCACATAATCACCTTATTTTATATATATATTTACAAAATATATAACCGCCATAGAATCCAGATATCCACAACAAAATAGCTAATAGTATTTCCACTATTTTTTTTTCCATGCTTCGCAGTTTTTTATCTCATCGTCTGCAATAAGTATCCTATCATAATTATCGACATTAATTTTGATTGCATGAAAAACTTTTATAGTAGGAGGAGTTGGTTTTGTAATATTTATTGTTAATTTACAAGCTCCAGCTGAAATATTTCCAATAATCTCCCAATTTGGTTCGTATTTACAATTAAGACAATTTTTCATTTGTTATCTCCCCTTACATGATTTAACATATTTTGCAAAATATCCATTAATTTATCAGACGGGCCAGTTTTGACTTTAATCTTTTTGTATGTAAAGTTCTGCCCTGTAGGAATAGGCCTTACTTCAAACCTATATCCTTGCCGCCAGTAATTAACCGAACGTGAAGAAATATTTATATACTTGGCTATAGTTTTAACAGTTTCACCTTTTGAAATTAATTCTTCGATGATTCCTGTCGCATCATTTACTTGTTTCAATTATTCCTCTTTTTTTATTGTCAACATGGTGGTAAGTCCTAGATTCGAACTAGGGTGCTTTTTAAAGAACGGATTTACAGTCCGCCGCATTCGACCACTCTGCCAACTTACCTTAAATATTGCGGTTTTTATTTGTGACAGACCGCAAACTGTCAACTTTTGGCATAGTTTTTTTATCGTCCTCTTTTGTACCGCGAGAGAGGAAACTCTATGATATAAATTTAATGTTCTCCTTTAATGCGTTTGTCGCCACTTTTTAATTGGTTTGGGTATAGGCCTTTTTAGGCGATGGAGTTGGATGATGCCATGTCATTTTAATAGTTGCCAGGCGCGTACTTCTCTCTAAATATATCCGTTTTATTTACATCGAACGGCCAAACGATGCTGTGTTTAGGCGGGTTTCCCCGCATCGCTTAAAGTCCGGCGCGTTTTACATCTGGCCCGGATGATGTCGGCTATCAATCCCCACCTCTCACAGGTTTTATTTTGGGGCATTCGCAGCTTTTTCTTGTCCTATTTCAGCACTATCCAGCCTTATCGCAGTTGCTGGATATAGGTTTATTTGGTTTTGGTCATACTGCGATATGCCATAGGAAACGATAACCTATAAAACGTTTACCGTTATCCCCATGCTAGACCGGCTATCGTGGACTTTTCCTCTACTTGAGCGTTACCGCCCTCTTTAGGATATCGGGCATGGCCACTTCAATCTTTTGTTTGCCCTAACGCCATGATCGTTTTGGGCTTGGCTTTTTGATTAATTATCATCTTATCATGGGCCACATTTCGCTCTTGCTATTATTTTAATGCTGGAAGGGATTCTCCTATTACATTATACCATGTGATGGTACTCGCACATTTTTAATGTCTTTCCCATGTTTAATAAAAACCAGCATCATTTTAAAACTTTCTTCCA
>QMCD01000859.1_pt1 | contig 23094 bp, 19 predicted proteins | sample 1821841 | NCBI WGS metagenome assembly QMCD01 (sample SAMN01991225, study PRJNA193472) | Termite gut metagenome, whole genome shotgun sequencing project. | isolation source: worker | host: Macrotermes natalensis
CTATGCATCGGCAGCTTCCTCAATGTCGTCATCCACCGCTTACCCAAAATGCTGGAGCGTGACTGGCGTCGGCAGTGCGCCGAATTGCGCGGAGAATCCGTGCAGGAAGACACGCCTTACAATCTGGTTGTTCCCCGTTCGGCATGCCCCAACTGCGGCCATCGAATCACGGCTTTGGAAAACATACCGATCATCTCCTGGCTTTTTTTGCGCGGTCGTTGCCGACAATGCAAAACACCGATTTCAATACGCTACCCGTTCGTCGAACTCATGGGCGGCGTGTTGGCCGGGATGGCGCTCTGGCATTTCGGCGTTACCTGGCAAGCGCTTGCCGCCTGCATTTTGTTGTGGACGCTGCTGGCACTGGCTTTCATTGATTTCGATACGCAACTTTTACCGGATAATCTGACGCTGCCTCTGTTGTGGCTGGGGCTCATCGCCAATTTATTTGGCCTTTTTGTGCCGCTCGCCGACGCTGTTATTGGTGCTGTCGCCGGTTATCTGGTTCTGTGGACAGTCTATTGGGCCTTTAAACTTTTGTGCGGTAAAGAAGGGATGGGTTATGGCGATTTCAAGTTGCTGGCCGCTCTCGGTGCCTGGCTGGGATGGCAAGCTTTGCTGCCTATTATTCTGTTTTCTTCGCTGGCCGGTGTGCTAATCGGCATTATGCTGGCGGGCATACGTGGGCATGACCATAATATCCCAATGGCGTTTGGCCCGCTCCTTGCCGCCGCCGGAGCAATCACATTATTTTGGGGGCAACCCGTCTTGGCTTGGCTGCATTTACCGGGAGCTTTTTAAAGGATGGCGTTGGTCATCGGCACAACCGGCGGTATTGGTTGCGGTAAATCAACCGTCGCACAGTTGTTTCATAACCTAGATATCGAAACACTTGATGCCGACGACCTGGTACGCGAGCTTAGCGCCCCCACAGGCTTTGCTTATCCAGAAATCGTCGCTTTATTTGGGCCGAACGTCTTACTGCCTGACCAGACCCTGGATCGTACTAAAATCAGGCGACGCATCTTTTCCGATCCCCCGTTGCGCGAAGCCATGGAAAATATTTTGCATCCGATGGTTGCCGACGAGGCATCGCACCGTATTGCGCGCTGGCACGGCGCGTACGGCCTTTTTATTGTCCCGCTTCTTCTGGAAAAAAGACGCCTGCTTCACTTTGTTGACCGCATTCTCGTGGTTGATTGCAGCGAAACGCAGCAAATTGCCCGTGTCACCGCTTCACGCACCTTATCGGAAACAGATGTACACGCCATCATGGCAACGCAATGTTCCCGACAAGAGCGGCTGACACGTGCCGATGATATTATTGATAATAATGGTAATTTTGATCATCTTTGGCCCCAGGTTCGCCATCTCGATCGGTTTTATCGCGCGCTGGCCGCGGATACTGCCAATAACCATAAAGAAAACACTTAATATTTTTCCCATTTTGCGGCACAATAATGACCATTATTCGTTTTTCCGGTCAAGGTACAGGTGCCCATTTCTTACGAGCAGCCGCTTAATGAACGAACCCGCACGCTGATGCGGCTTGAGGGGATATTTTCTCGTATTTATTTCTTTTCCGCTAAAGAAACGCCGGTGGAGCATCATGTTGCGATGCAGGCTTTATTTGAGCTCGCCGATGTTTCAGCGCGCGCCGACCTGAAATCCGACTTGCTTCAGGAACTTGAGCGTCAAAAACTGGCGCTTGCCCCATTACGTAATCATCAGCATATTGATCAACAAGCACTTGGCCGATTGTTAAGCAATATCGACCAAACCATCGGCCAGATCTACGCGTACACCGGAAAAATCGGCGCACATTTACGCGATAATGAATGGTTGATGTCGATCAAGCAACGCATGTCGCTTCCCGGCGGCGCCAGCGGTTTTGATCTACCCGCATTTCACTACTGGCTGCACCAACCCCCGCATCAACGGCAAAAGGATTTACAGCAGTGGCTGATATCATTCCACGCCATTCGGGATGGCGTCGATATCCTTCTTCGTTTACTACGCGAAAGCGGGCATACTGCATCTTGCATCGCTGAGAACGGCGCTTTCCAACTCATGCAAAACAATAAAGCAGTGCAAATGTTGCGCGTCACTGTTCAGGACAATATTGCCTGTGTCCCCGAAATCAGCGCTAACAAATACGCAATCAATATTCGTTTTATCAGTGTTGACGGCCTAGCGCGCGGCCGTGCTTGTGATCAGAATATTGCTTTTGAACTGACCCAATGCCAGAACTGACTGCTCAATATTCCACCGGAAGTGGATCAAGCGACCGCCATAAATACCACGTCGCAACACTACGGTAAGGCCGCCAACGTTCCGCAAATAGACGCATTGTCTCAACATTCTCGCACTGTTGCGGATAACGCATCCGCAATGCCCGCCGCAAACCAAGATCGGCTATCGGAAACACATCGGCGCGTAACTCATGGAAAATCAAAAACATTTCTGCGCTCCAGCGCCCGATGCCTTTTACTGCGCTCAGCGTTTTAATAAGCGTTTCATCATCAAGTTTTTTCCAACTGCGCGGCTTTAAACAACCACTGGCAAAATGGCACGCCAAATCCTTTATATACTCGCTTTTCCGTTGAGATAGCCCTGCACAGCGCAGCGCATCGTTGTCCATGCCTATAATTTCTTCCGGCAATAATTTGGGGAAAGCTTTTCTCTCATAAATGGGGTTGATGGCCGTCAACAGCCGCCGCCAAACAGCATCCGCCGCCCTTACGGAAATTTGCTGCCCAACGATTGCTCTGGCCAATGTGGTAAATGCGTCATGACGTCGCTGTAAATGAAAATCAGGATATACACGGATCAATGCACACATAACAGGATCATGACGCGATAAAGTACGGACGGCCTGATCCCAATAAGACGGTTTCATCGCAAACCCAAGACAGTGAGAAAAAGTAATGATAGAGTATGGTAACACATTGAATTTTCGGCTGATTCTCAATCATGACTATGCTTGATCTTCATACCACGTTATGCACAAATTAATGCCGCCTTGCTTATTAAGTATTTTTCTTTTCATTTTCCTTTTGTGTCCTGCTTCGGATATTTACGCCCAATCCGGCGCACCAACAAAAATTCTTCGGCTTGCCTTTCCTACGGCGGAAACCGGTTTCGACCCGCCGCGTGTCAGCGATACATATTCAAACACTATCAATGAATCCATTTTCGAACGCCTTTTGACCTATGATTATCTGGCACAACCCGCGCGGCTGATACCCATGGCCGCCGCGGCAATGCCCGAGATCAGCGCCGATGGTACTGTCTACACTTTCCGTGTCACGCCCGGTATCTATTTCGCTGATGACCCCGCTTTTGCGCATCATGTGCCACGCGAATTAACCGCCGAAGATTTTGTCTATAGTTTTAAGCGCGTTCTTGATCCTGAGCTCCGCTCACCTTGGGCATTTATGATTGAAGGCAAAATCACCGGACTGGATACGCTGGTGGAAAAAGCAAAACAGACAGGACGTTTTGACTACGATGCGCCTGTTGAAGGCTTGCGTGCGCTTGACCGTTACACCATACAGATCAAAATTAACCAGGCCGATTATAATTTCAACTACATTGTCGCCCACACACCTTTTTCCGTCGTCGCGCGCGAAGTTGTTGAACATTATCAAGATGACTTGATGGCGCATCCGGTTGGCACCGGCCCATATCGGCTGAAGCAATGGACGCGTGGCGCGCGTATCGTACTGGAAAAAAACCCCGGATACCGCGGCAAAATATGGGACTTCCAGCCAAGTGAAGACAACGATCAATTGCTGATCGCACAGATGAAAGGAAAAAAACTCCCTTTAATTGATCAAGTGGAAATCAGCATCATTGAAGAAGAGCAATCTGCCTGGCTGGCATTCAACAAATATGAAATCGACTATACGGGTGTTGGCAGATTCGGTGACCAGGTCTTTGAAAGCGATCGCTCTTTAAAATCAACATGGCAAAAACAAAACATTCGCCTGATTCGTGGCATCAACCCGGAGATTACTTACACTTTTTTTAATTTCCGTGACCGGACACTAGGCGGTTTTTCCAAAGAAAAGCTGGCATTGCGCCGCGCCATTATCATGGCCTACGATCGCGATGAGGAAATCAAAGTACTTCGCAAGGGACAAGCTGTCAAAGCCAATATGCCCATCCCTGTCGGCGTTGTCGGGCATGACCCGAATTATCGTCCGCTCAATGCTTACGATCCGGAGCTCGCCGGAAAATTGCTCGATGCCTTTGGTTATCAGAAAAATAAAGACGGTTGGCGAACCATGCCCGACGGCTCTTCTTTAATACTGAAAATGTCAACCGGCACCACAGCCACGGATCGGCAGTTCAATGAACTATGGAAAAAAGCGATGGATCGTATTGCGATCCGTATTGAGTTCAATCCGGGAAAATTTGCCGATCATCTCAAAGCGGCCAAAGCCTGCCAACTTCAAATGTGGGGCTCGGCATGGACTGCCGATTACCCGGATGGAGATAATTTCATGCAACTCTTATACGGCCCCAATACCGGACAAAGCAATAACGGATGTTACCAATCAGCCTTATTCGACGCTTTTTATGAAAAAGCGCAGCGTTTGCCTGACTCGCCCGAACGCAATCACTTGTTTCTGGAAATGACACGGCAAATGGAGGTCGACGGTGCGTGGATACTTGGCGTTTCCCGCGAACGAAATACTCTGGTCCGCCCATGGGTGCTTGGCTTTAAGGCGCATCCTATCCTAAGCGCCAATTGGGTGTACACGGACATTGACCATAGCCTGAAACCATGATCGCTTATATTGTTCGCCGCCTGCTGCAAATGATTCCGATTATGCTCGGCGTGGTTTTACTGTTGTTTGTTCTGTTCAACTGGGTCGGTGGCGACCCCGCTTATGTTCTTGCGGGGAAAATATCCAACGAAGCACAAATTGCCAATATCCGCCACCAACTCGGTATCGACCGGCCTGCTTACATTCAAATCGGCATCTTTCTAAAGCAAATCATCACCGGCGATTTCGGCGCAAGTTGGAGTACCGGCGAACAGGTTTCCCATATTCTTTTATCACGGCTTGGCCCATCCGTCACGGTATTACTGCCCCTGTTAATTCTGGAAACGCTGCTGGCAATCGCACTCGCCCTGGTCCTCGCCCGTATTCGCGGTTCTCTTACCGACCGCCTTATCATGATCTTATGCACGGTCGGCATGTCGATTTCCATTCTTGTATACATCATTGTCTTCCAATACTTACTGGCCTATCGACTCGGCTGGTTTCCGGTACAAGGTTGGGGCAACAACATCTGGGAAAACTTGTTCACCTATGCCACACTTCCTATCTTGATCGGGCTAGCCGTAGGGTTAGCGCCCAACCTCCGTCTCTTTCGCTCATTTATGCTTGATGAGATCGATCAGGATTATGTGCGCACAGCCCGCGCCAAAGGCTTAACCGAGCGCCGTATTCTCTGGGTTCACGTATTACGCAATGCATCCATTCCGATTATCACTTACGTGATGGCATCATTACCCGGTCTTTTAGTCGGCGCTTTTCTGATTGAGCGTTTTTTTTCTATCCCGGGCATCGGCCGCGAGGTCTTGCTCGCCGTAGAACGATCCGATTTTCCGGTGATTAAAGCAATTACCGTTTATGTCGCCATAGCAACAATGTTCGCCAATCTGTTTGCCGATCTTGCCTATAAAGCGGTTGATCCACGCGTGGAACTGAAATAAAAATGAACGCCGTAGCGAAAGATCATTACTCGAAAGGCTTCTGGCGACTTGCCTGGCAACGCTTTGCCATAGATCGTGTCGGCATGGCTTCACTTTTTATCGTCGTATTCTTTCTTGCCATAGTCTTTCTTTCAGCAACCGGACTCATCGCCTCAGACTGGAACAAAGAAATCGCAATCAACGATGCGCCACCCAATCTTTGGGGATTGCTCACGCAATCGGAGGTTTCCGCCCCGGAATCATATCTTGCCCATCCGCCTACCGGTCAACCCGTCACGGAAAGTCAAAATATTCCAACGGCTGTCATCGATCCGCTTGCCGATGCTTTGGCATCACTTGGCGCAAGCAGTAAAACAACAATCACTCAAAAAAAAGCATCATCACTTCCTTTGGGCGGTGATCGCTGGGGGCGCGATGTTTTGATGAAAACAGTCAAAGGAACGCAAACATCGCTTTTCGTCGGCCTGACCGCAGCACTTTTGGCGACATTTCTCGGCACATTGCTCGGCGCGCTGGCCGGGTATTACGGCGGTTATGCAGACGATACCCTTAACTGGATATACAGTGTTTTCAATTCCATTCCTTATCTGTTATTGATTCTTGCCGTCGCCGCCGTGCTTCAACAACGCGGCATCGCCACTGTTGTACTCATTCTTGGTTTGACCGGATGGACGGGCGTATTCCGCCTCATTCGCGCCGAATACATCAAACATCGATCCCGTGAATATGTGATGGCTGCACACGCGTTCGGCGTGCCATCATGGCGTATCTTATTGATACACATCCTACCCAACGTTTCACATATCGTCCTCGTCGAAATTTCCATATTGGCCGTTGCGTTTATAAAATCTGAAGTCATCCTTTCATTTCTTGGCTTTGGTGTTGCCGTTGATGAAGTGTCGTGGGGATCTATGCTCAACGATGCACAGAGCGAACTCATCCTGGGTCGCTGGTGGGAGTTGACGGCGGCAGGTGGTGCTATGGCAATATTGGTCACCGCGTTCAGCCTTTTTACCGACGCCATGCGCGATGCGCTTGATCCAAAAATTAAAGGGGTGCGGACATGACCGATCAAGCGCTTTTCTCGGTGGAGCATCTTGGCATCTCCTTTCGTCGCCACAACCAGGATCCTTTTATTGCCGTCAACGACATTTCTTTTACCATTCAAAAAAATGAAATATTGGCAATTGTCGGCGAATCCGGGTCCGGGAAAAGTATTACCGCACTTTCAATTATCGGATTACTCCCAGAGCAAGCCGCTCAAATACCAAAACAGAGCAAAATTATTTATCAAAAAAGAAATATCTTAACGCTCCCCAAAAAAGAAAGGCGCGCCATACGTGGCACGGACGTCGCCATGGTATTTCAAGAACCGATGAGTTCGCTCAATCCGGTAATGACCGTCGGCAACCAAGTCATGGAAGTGCTTCGCTATAAGCGCTGCTTGTCTGAATCCGAAGCGTATAAACACTGTATCGCGCTCTTTGACGAGACAGGATTGCCCGACCCGGAAAAAATGATGCGGTGCTTTCCTAATCAACTTTCCGGAGGGCAACAACAACGAATCATGATCGCAATGGCGCTTGCCTGTGAGCCGCATCTCCTGATCGCCGACGAGCCGACTACTGCTTTGGATGTCACCATACAAAAGCAAATTATTGCGCTTTTAAAAAAGATTAAAATGAAGCGCCATATGTCGATCCTCTTTATTTCGCACGATCTGGCGCTTGTCGGTGAACTGGCTGACCGCATCATTGTTATGCGCCATGGAACCATTCGCGAACAAGGAAACGTCAAACAAATTTTTCTTGCGCCACAAGATGCTTATACCCGCGCTTTATTAAAATGCCGGCCTGCCATCGGCGATATGCCTCCGCGGTACCTACCGGTCATCGAAGATTATCTCAGTGCCGAGCAAACACTACCTCATAACGAAGCCATACCGGAAAACGTAACGACGGAACAAAATAAAAAACCGGCGTCTATTATTCTAAAAGCCGAGCATATTAAGAAAAGTTTTTTTAAACGAGAAGGCTTCTTTCGCCAACGGGAAATTCCTGCCGTCAAGGATACTTCTTTCATACTACGTAGAAAAAAAACACTGGGGATTGTTGGCGAATCCGGCTCCGGAAAAACAACGCTGGCCATGACGGTACTGCGCTTGCAGAAAGCCTCCGGCGGCAATATTTATTTTGACGATCAGGAAATTCTTTCATTATCGGACGGAGCTTTTCTTCCATACCGTCGCCGCATGCAGATTGTTTTTCAGAACCCCTATGCATCGCTTAATCCGCGCTTTACCATTGGACAAAGCTTGATGGAGCCCATTTTGTTGCATGGTATGGCCGCCAACAGGAAAAGCGCGATCCAAGTTGCTTTAGAATGGTTGGCACGCGTCGGCCTTGTTCCCAACGATTTTTACAAGTTTCCCCATGAATTCTCCGGCGGCCAGCGTCAGCGTATTGCTTTGGCACGCGCGCTTACCGTACGCCCGGAATTGCTGATCCTTGATGAGCCCGTTTCGGCATTGGACGTTTCCGTGCAAGCGCAAATCCTTAACCTTCTCAAGGATATCCAGGATCAGTTCGGCATCTCTTATCTTTTTATCTCTCATGACCTTGCTGTCGTTCATTTTCTTTGCGACGAAGTCATGGTTATGCACAAAGGCGAAGTCGTAGAACACAGCGAAAAAGACGAGCTTTTTCGCCATCCAAAAACCGCTTATACCCAGCACCTTTTGGCGTCCGTGCCCAAAGGTTTTGTCGGACACTTATAGAAGGGAAGGTTCTCTATTTCCATGAAAAACAAAAAATACCTGAGCACAGTGATATTTATCGCGTTGCTTCTTCTTATTATATTCAATCAAATCAAATACCATAATGTCCCCAAGAGTAATGATCAAAATCATTCCCCGTCTCCGGTATCATCGCAGCAAAGCCGAAAATCGCCGCATGTATCGAACGCCACCTTTCCCGACGAGGCCCGGCAAACTTATGCATTGATTCTTAACGGCGGTCCGTTCCCCTACCGTCAAGACGGCGTCACTTTCTACAACCGGGAAAAAAGACTGCCGGACATGCCTAGAAATTACTACCGTGAATATACGGTAAAAACCCCGAGCGCCGGTGACCGCGGCGCCCGGCGTATCGTCTGCGGCGGTAAAATGCCCAAAAAGCCGGATATTTGCTATTACACGCCTGATCACTATCGGACTTTCACCGAAATTCATCATGAAACCTTTTCCGCTCAATAATCCGAAAGCCGCATCAATTCGGCATCTCAACACTGCGGTTGCTGTTCAACACATGGAAAACGCGTGCAAACAAACAGCACTGCGCTACCACATTATTACTTGCAGCAACGTCCATAATAAATCGCAATTATTTGAACTGCTTGCAACATCGCTCGCTTTCCCCGATTATTTTGGCCACAACTGGGATGCCCTTTACGATGTCTTGTGCGACGACCACTGGATGGGTGAGCATGGTATTGTTTTACATTTTCGAAGTATTGCCGCTTTTCAAAGACAAGACGCACACGATTGGAGCATGCTTTACGAAACGCTCGAAGACGCCATTGATTATTGGCGTTCGCTTAATCTGCCTTTCTGGGTCTTTTTCGATCATGTATTCTGAGCATGCCACAAAAACTTACAAGCAACCGATTTCAGTACTGGTCGTTATCCACACGCCGGATCATGAAATATTGCTCCTTGAGCGCGCTGATTTTCCCGAATACTGGCAGTCAGTAACCGGAAGCGTCGAATTCGGTGAAACATTATTCAATGCCGCCAAGCGGGAGTTACTTGAAGAAACCGGACTCATTGCCGGTCGCGATGGCGTGCTAACCGACATGAAACACAGCGTCCACTATGAGATTTTTCCACAATGGCGACACCGATATCCTCCCGGCACTCATCAAAATCGTGAGCACTGGTTTTCGTTTTCAGTTGTATCAAAACAAAATATTGCCCTATCAAAGCGCGAGCACACCTGCTTTACCTGGCTGCCTGCAACAGATGCCGCAGAAAAAGTATTCTCGCCATCCAATAGGGATGCCATTCTTGCTTTGACTGAATTACAGCCTTAGGCAAAATCAAGCTGTCGGCAAGTCATGACTATCTTGTAGAAAATCGTTATTTTTTCGTGATATTTAAATGTCCCTGAACAACGATTGATATATCGTGAAGTAATCGGGAAATGTTTTAGCCACGCACTCGGGATGGTTGATGGTCACATCCGTATCCAACAACGCCAGAAGCGAAAAACACATTGCGATTCGATGATCATCGTAAGTATCGATTGCGGCATGACGTAACATTTTAGCCGGAAATATCTTAAGCCAATCCCTCCCGCTTTCCACATCGGCTCCAGCTTTTTTGAGTTCGGTTGCCATCGCGGTAATGCGATCCGTTTCTTTCACGCGCCAACTTCCGATATTTCGTAATACCGTCGGCTGTCGTGCCGTCAGCGCCGTCAGCGCCAACGTCATCGCCGCGTCCGGAATTGCGACACAGTCGATTTCCCCGCCTTTGAATGGCGCGCCCCGTTCGGCCTCAATAAAATTTTCGCCCATACGAATATGAGCGCCTTGCTGCCGCAATACTTCGGCAAAAGCAACATCCCCCTGAACCGAATCCCGGCCGACACCATAAACACGCACCGGCCCGCCACCCAAAACGCCCGCTGCCAGAAAATAAGAAGCCGACGAAGCATCACTCTCAATATGCAGCGTGCCGGGGCTCCGATAAGACATACCACACGGCACGCGAAAAGTGTCTTCATCATTCACGACCTGAACACCGAAACGCGCCATCAGATGAGTCGTGATCAAAACATAAGGTCGAGAAATAAGCGGCGTTGTTAAATGCACCAGCACCCCGGGAATATTATTGTCCTGTTTCGGCAATAGCGGCAACGCCATTAACAATGCCGATAAAAACTGGCTAGAAACATCGCCGCGGATCTCGACCTTGTCCGCTCGCACACGTGCATCACGCGCGCCGATTACCAGCGGGAGAAACCCCTCTTTATCCCGATATTGAATCTGCGCGCCCAATGAACGTAATGCGCTAATCAAATCGCCAATAGGGCGTTCATACATTCGCGGCACGCCTTCGAGACAATATTGGCCATCCATCATTGCCAGTGCCGCCGTTAACGAGCGAACCGCCGTACCGGCATTGCCTAAAAACAACCCTGCTTTTTTATTTGTAAAACTTCCGTCGACACCATGTACGCGCCAATGGTTATTATCAAGACGATGTAGAGAAACACCGAGCATTTGCAAAGCTTCGCGCATATAGCGCACATCATCAGCATCCAACAAATTATGCAGATCCGTTTCCTGCGCGCATAGCGATGACAACAAAAGCGCCCGATTGGAAATACTTTTTGATCCCGGCAGCGTATAAACCCCTTGGGCGTGAGGTGCGGCCGCAATCGTTAAACGAGGTAGAAATTCCATAGCTGATATCAATTAAATCGAATAGAGTAGTGAACGCTTGCCGATGAATCATCTGTACCAAAACGACCGTTTAACGACCAATGCCGCACAAATCTCCAAGTCAGGCGAACGGCATCATGTAATCCGTTAAAACTTTTCTCCAGGGCCACCGATATGTCTTTGGTCAACCTTTTCCCCACGGTTACTACTTGCGTACTCTGGCCATCGTTGGTACGCATACCAGTGATATTGATCTCGTCAATAACACCGCCAAAAAGGGAATCCGTCAAAGTAGTGGCATCATCACCGGCCAGCATCGCATTAAATACCTGGAACAGAATACCCGAGTCGCCGCCGTCAATATCATCGGTACCGTGATCGAATAATAGCCATGACAAAGTTTCGTTGCTGGACATGTGCAGTTCGGAGCGCAACGCAACGGTTGGCCGTTTTGCCGTCCCCTTCACAGTCACACCGGCACCTACCGAAGAGTTTTCACGAATAGCCAAAATATCCAATGTCGGATTATCAATCGGGCCTAAAAACGAAATAATCCCACGATCAATATGTAATTTCTGCCCGTAAGCGTGATAGCTGCCATCATATACCTGTAATGAACCATAGGCATTCAATGCCTGATTGTGAAGCGCCCTGAGCTTTAACGCGCCTTTAACCTTGGTATCCACGCCGTAACCACGTATCCTGAAATTATCACCCAAATCAACATCGAATTCGACATGCGCCAACGCGGCAGTTCCTTCGCTCCTTTTCTGCTCATTCGCCATCACCACATCGTCCGATAATGAAGGAGTACTATTATCGCGATAACGAATATTGCCATAATCCGTTTTCAGATTCCCGGTAAGCGAAATACCATTTGCGTCATACGCCAGATCACCGCGACCAGTCACAACCAAAAAGATTTCCTGACTGCGGATAATGTTCATGCGATCGACCGTAATCGAAAACTGCGCGGAGGGCTCTGCCGTCAAAAGATCCACCTCACCATTAATAAACATATTGCCGCGTCCGCCTTTGAAGACAAGCTCATCGATCACAATTTTATTGTTTGCCATATCGATTTTCATTATGCCTTCATCAAGCGCAATACCGGTAAGATCATCGTGATAAGAAAGCGCGCTGCCGATTAATGAGCCTCCGTTGGCGCCATTTGCCCATGTCCCCTCGTGTACCAAGTCCAATTTCAGGTTACCGGTTGCTTTGATCCCGCTGCCCGATAACGATGTCAACACCGACAAATCAGGAGCTTCGCCGGTAACATGCGCTTTGAAAGGAAGCATTGTCAGATCATATCGTCCATCGGGAATATCTGCGCTTGCTGTGGCGTTTAGGGTGGCAAAACCATTGCTTTCCACCACAGCATTTGCATTCAAGCGCGCGCCATCAAGCGTAACGCGCAAAGCGGTTTGTCCAAGATTGAGCGGCAGCCATTGTGTTTGTGATGGTATCTGAAATTTCAAATCTCCCGTCTTACGCTGAATATTCGCCACACCTTCGCGATGACCCGCCTGCTGGGTAAGATACCAATCGGCAGCCAGTATGACATCGCTTTGTATATTATTGTTTTTTACTCCGGCAAATGCCAGCCACTCAGCAACATCAATCTGTGTGAGTTCGCCTTTGGTGTGAAAATAATCAGTACGCCATTGCAATGTTTCTAAATGAACATTCATGTTATTTAACGACAATATTGTCGTGCCGAGAGCGAACCCATCGCCCTTGGCATCAATTGTCATCGGCGTCTGCAACTTTGCCGACAACACACCATCCAGCGATAATTCAGACAATACCCCTTGCCACCGCATCGTGTTTATATCCAGCGCTCCTTTAGCCATCACGTTCAAATCGATTGGTTTCTGTTGGAGTGTTCCTGAAGAACGCAACTTCATGCTCTGCTCTCGAATCGTTCCATCAAACGCTAATTCCGTTTGCTGCGCAATGAGTTCACCTCCTTGTATCGAGTCGATATTGGCTTTTATAAGAAATGGAAACTGCCCGCTTAAACGGCTTTCCGCCGTAACCGTTAAATACCCTATATCCACATCAGATACTTTGATTTGGGTGCTGTCCGCCGCAAGCGTCAACGCCAAATCGTCAAATGCGCCACTCAACTTCCCCTGCGCCGTTACTTTGCCATGCGCTTGGTCATACCATTGCGCCGCATCGGGCACAACAGCCGAAATATTCAGTATGTCGTCTACCCCGCCCAGGGAACCTTCGGCGTGCAGTTCTGTTGCCTCGGAATTGAATTGAACGGAGATATTACGTAATCGCCTCGGCACAAATTGCAGCATTCCTTTCCCTGTCAACGGACGATTAAGTAACACGCTCGGTTGAACAGCAAACTGAACATCAACGACGGCTTCCGATGCTAAATCAGCATCAATATTGAACTCACCATTAAGCCGTCCGGAAACAGCGCCAAATTTGGCCGGATCAAGATGCGCGAATTGTCCCGTCAGCGCCAGCTTCTCTTCCTGAAGGCGGTAATTGCCTCTTAATGAAGCCTCGGAATCGGCGTATCGCAATACCGCATTTTCAATCATCAATTTCTTTGGTGACTCCAGATGGTCCAGAGCCAAATCTCCCTTTGCCGTCAGTGCCAATATCCGGTCGTTGAGGTCAATGGCCAACTGCGGATGATCATAACTACCGGTAAATCGTGCTTCACCGGAGACTTCGGTTTTCGGTAAAGACGACTGTAATGCCGCTAAATCAATGCCGGCCAACTGAATACGAAGATTCATATTATCTTTGCGCAGCCACCCCAATCCGACCGCCTGCGCACCGCCCAACGCCGAAACCATCAAATCGTAAACCGCGATTTGGTCTTCCTGCACCTCAAAGCGGCCATTAATAGCGGATACCGGAATTTTCTGCGCATCAATTGCTCCCGCAGCAACGTTGTCAATGCGTATCTCTCCTTGAAGATAGCTGAGTTGCGCCAACTTCTTTTCCGGAGGAAGTAAAGTCAATATCATCGATAAATTACTTGTGGGAAGATCGGGGAAAAAACTGTTCAGATCGACCTGATCCATACTGAACGTAACTTCGTGCAGCGTCGAGTAAACATCTTGTGCCAAAACATCGAACCGACCATCGACAGTCACAAACCAATCATCGGTAAACAAATAACCGATCGTGTGCAAGTCATTCAGGTTGCCGTCAAGATTTGACTCATAACCGATATCATGCTCGTCAAATTTCCCGACGAACGAAACAACGCCTTTAGCGGTAAACGGTTTATCACCACGAAGCGCTAACGCGCCTTGCACGGTCCCCCGAATTTCGTTTTGCATTTCACTGCTTTTCAAGTTGAGCTGATACAAATTCAGGTAATGAACCTGTCCCGTACTGCTCAAAGAAAAATGGATATTTTCCAAAATAACCGGATCGATATTCGCTGTTTGGACGACCACCCGATCAATATTGATTTTCAGAGGAAGAGAAAATGATGATAATAATACCTTCTTTTCCTTTATCTTACTTTCCGAAAGCTCTTTACTGGTAACCGATATTACACGTATTTCCAATTCCGGCACCGACAGCTCTTTATGCCACAAGTTCGCCGGAATCCAGCGCCAGCGGGTATAGTCTATCGACACATTCATGCTGTCATTTCGGTAAGATACATCATGAAGGATAACTTCATTCCAGAAATCGCCTTCAAGTGCGCCGACATGCAACCACTCTGTTTTATTGATTTGTGCAATCAGCCAATTACGTCCGCCCTCCGAAGAAAGCAATTGATAAACGCCGCCGATACTCACCACCAGTAAAGTCAATAGCGCCAGTAAAAAATACAATAAACAACGCCAGAAATAACGCTTCGGCTTCGGCTCGGCAGGTTTTTTTTGATCGCTCATGATTAAAAAGACATTCCCAAGCTGAAATAAAAACGCCATTTTTCTTCATCAATACCATAAGCCAGATCAGCGCCAAGCGATCCTACCGGGCTTAACCAGCGTACGCCGGTGCCGATACCGGTTTTACCGTCCCAGTCACTCCAGCGATTCGCTGCGTCGCCATAATCGACAAATAATGCCAAGCGCCAATCCTTGATCACCATATGCTGATACTCTGCCGTTCCTGTCGCCATCACCCGTCCCGGAATCCTTGATGAGTAATCAACAATACCGAGCGACTGATAGTCATAGCCGCGCACGCTGCCACTACCGCCAGCACGAAATAAATAATCTGTCGGCACATCTTCGGGATTTTTGGTGATGGTCTGCCCACCTTCCAAGCGAACCAACGCCACATGTTGCTGCCCAACCGGCCAATAGTGCGCCCCCCGACCATAAAAGCGCAAGAAATTCGTATCAGAACCCAGCGCTTTTAGCGCGGCGCTCGCCTCCGCCTGTAACGTATAACCGCGACGAGGATTATTCGGCGGTATCGTCGCATGACGCACCCAGCGAAATGTGACGGGCATCGCCCGGAGATCATCGCTGCGTCCAAAATCATTGTGCCGCTTTTCCAGAACGTACTCCAGAGTAAAGGTACGTTCCATTCGGTTTTTAGTTTTACTGCGCATGATGCCGACACGACCAGTGCGCGATATCCAACCCTGCTCTTCATTATCTTTGTACGACGCAAACAAGCGATGATCATAGCCATCCGGACGCCTGAGAAACTGCAGCGCCAACTCACCGCTCTGGTTTTTTTCGCTAATATCAAACATGCTGTCAAAAATCCAGCCACGGTCGGCGATATTATAAAAAGCATACCTTGGCGCAACGCGCATACCGTAGTTCGTGCTGTATCCCAAACTTAAATCGAGCTTATTGCGCGGCGCTTCTTCGACACGTACATCCACAGGCACAATAAACGGCGCATTTTTACTGGGCGGCGCTTCAACAACCACACCGTTAAAATACGGCAAATTTTGCAAATCGGTTTGCATGTCGCGCAACGCGTTGTGCCGGTAAGGCGCACCCGGCTCAATCGTCATTCGGCTGCGTACCACTTCTTCGGGGTAACGCTCGAAGCCGGACAGAGTAATGTCGCCAAAAACATATGGCGGACCGCTCACAATTTCGATTTCCAGCGCTGCTGTATATTTTTCTTTATCAATCGCTGCCCTGCTGTGCGTCATACGCGCCGTCGGATATGAACGAGATGAAATAAAATCAAGCACCCGCCGTTTGCTTTCGTCCCAATCAGACTGGGTAAACGGTGTGCCTTCGGGCAATTGCCACAGCCATCGCAACGAAGTTTTAACGCGCGAAACCATGTCCGCATCATTCTCAATGTCGCCATGAATCCGGATATCCACACTCGATACCATCACCTGCTTTCCCGGCACGACCGCCAGAAAAATCGCGTATTGCCCTCCTTCATCATCAAGCCGTGAATCGGCGTTTGCCGAAAAATAACCGAGCGTTTTCAATAATTCCACCGCGTTATTTGGCGCACGGTCGGTTAGTAAATGAAGATCGGCAAGTGTTAAATCTTTACGTGTTCGGGCACGGAAAATATCCAGATAATCCTCAAGAAAGCCTTCAACATCGCCAGGCGCAAACATTTCCACGCGATACGGTTTGTCCAGTTTCACCGACGCGGCCGCAGTCTGATGAGTCTCAGCCTGCGCCAGCACATCGCCCGCAACAATAAGATATGCGCAGAAAAACATTCGCCATAATATTTTTTTTATCGGTAAACGCGAAGCGGCAAGCGCAGCGGTAGGCAGAAATCTCATATTTTTTGTTGTTTTCAGTCTATAAACCAACCAAATGTGATTATTCTAAACTGCCCGCGCATAAAAGGCGACGGAAAAGCCGAAAAGCAATTAACTGCTTACGTTACCACGTCCGTACCCGGACGTGATAAAGTCCTGCTGAAACAACATTTATTGCTACTATGAGCGCACAGGATAACACATGGATGAGGCAAGCGCTAACGCTGGCCCAGCAAGCGGCGGCTTATGGTGAAGTGCCGGTCGGCGCGATTATTGTCTGCGATGACCGGATTATCGGGCGCGGCAGCAACGCGCCGATTGCACGCAATGATCCTACCGCACACGCGGAAATCGCCGCGCTTCGTGACGCAGCACGCACGATGAACAACTACCGAATGCCCGACTGCACGCTCTACGTCACCCTTGAACCGTGCACCATGTGCGCCGGCGCGATTATCCATGCCCGTATTCGCCGTCTCGTCTTTGGCGCGTACGATTATAAAACCGGCGCTTGCGGTTCCGTTATTGATCTTTTTGCCGAACCAAGACTCAATCACCATACCAGCACTCATGGCGGCGTGCTTGCAGAAGAATGTGCTGCTTTACTGTCCGCTTTTTTTAAAAAGCGTCGCGCCCTTTCCGAAACGCCATTGCAAACATGATGAAAACTTTTCATATCGGCATTTACGCGCCTTCCGGTAATATCCGCGATAACGGCTCAATTGATCGCGCCAAAAATCTTCTTATGCGGCTGGGGCATCATGTTCAACGCGACCCATCGCTGCAACAAAAACACGAACGCTTTGCCGGCAGTGACAGCGAACGCCTTGCCGCGCTTTACCGGATGTTGAACGATCCTTCTGTCAATTTGGCTTTGCCGGCGCGCGGTGGTTATGGCTGGACGCGCCTACTGGATGAAATTGACTACCACGCTTTTGAAAACGATAAGACTTTATGGCTTGGCCACTCTGACTTTACCGCGTTCCAATGCGCGCTTTACGCGAAAACACGGCGTATCAGTTTTGCCGCGCCGATGGCGTGTTTTGATTTTGGCGCGGAAACGCCAAGCGACTTTACGATACGGCATTGTTTTGATCTTCTAAATGCAAACCATTATGTGATCAAATGTGCGCTTTGCCACCCACACATCACAGAATTTTCAGCAGAAGGCATCCTTTGGGGCGGCAACCTTTCCATGCTCACCCATCTGGCGGGAACACCGTATATACCGCATATTGAAAACGGTATTCTTTTCATTGAAGATGTCGCCGAAGCGCCCTATCGAATCGAGCGTATGCTCTATCAGCTTTTTTACAGCGGTATTCTTCAGCGGCAAAAAGCCGTATTGCTCGGTTCGTTCGATCGGGCGCAACCTGGCGAACATGATTATGGATACGACCTTTCCAGCGCCGTGATGCAAGCAGAAAAAGTCAGTAACGTGCCTTTTTTCAGCGGGCTTCCGTTTGGCCATATTCGCGACAAAATCACCTTGCCATTTGGCGCGACCGCCCGCGTGCGCATCTCGCCGCAAAAGCAAAGCTGTTTGGAAGTCTTTAACTATCAACCCTGATATTTTGAATTAAGCGACTTGGGAAGGGAAAACCATGTTTTCTTACGTAATGCTCGGCACCAACAATCTTGAGCGAGCAATTGCCTTCTATGATCCTCTTATGGCAATACTGGGACACCCTCGCGGCGGAAGTAACGAAGAAGGCGTATCCTGGGGCTCCTTCTGCGACAATCATACAACAGGATTATGCGTAGGCAGACCGTTCAACCGACATCCGGCCTCTGCCGGTAATGGCGTCATGCTGGCGTTTAACGCGCCTAACATTGAAACTATCCAAAAACTACATCAAACGGCTCTTGTTTCGGGCGGCACAGACGAGGGCAAGCCAGGGTTTCGCCCACAATACGGCGAAGGTTTCTATAGTGCCTACGTGCGCGACCCCGACAACAACAAAATTGCATTTGTTTACTACCAGCACTAACTGCCAATCACGTTATTCAGTGCCGCGCCCGCAACGCGGTAGTCACCGTAGAATAATCAACCAATTTTCATCAGCCGGTCAATCGGGCTTATTGGAAAAACGTTTTGACTTTTTCTTTCCAGCTTTTCGATTGCGGACTATGTCGCGCCGGGTCATGGTAAGAGATTTCATCGAACTCTTTGAGCAATTCCTTTTGCCGCGACGTTAATTTTTGCGGCGTTTCCACCACAACGTGGCAATATAAATCGCCCGTTCGAGTGCCGCGTACCGGCTTAATGCCTTTCTCTTTCAAACGAAACAATTGCCCGGTTTGCGTACCTGCCGGAATTTTAATTTTCGCGTGACCGTCAAGCGTCGGAATCTCCAGCTCACCGCCCAACGCCGCAACGCCGAAACTGATCGGCATTTCACAATGCAAATCCGCGCCGTCACGCTTGAAAAGCGAATGCGGTTTCAGGTAAACCACCACATAAAGATCACCGGGAGGCCCACCGTTAATTCCCGCCTCCCCCTCTCCGGTAAGGCGAATACGGTCATCCTGATCAACGCCTGCCGGAATTTTAACCGACAGCGTTTTGCTTTTCTTCACTCGCCCGCTACCGTGACAAGTACCGCACGGCGTCGTAATAATCTTGCCGCGCCCATGGCACTGCGGACACGTCTGCTGCACCGAGAAAAAGCCTTGGGAAATCCGAACTTCTCCCTGACCATGACAAGTCGGACAAGTTTGCGGCTCCGTGCCCGGCTTGGCGCCTGTTCCATGGCAAGTTTCGCAAGTTTCCTGCGTCGGCACACGAATTTTCAGCTCCGTCCCGCGCGCGGCATCTTCCAGTGAGAGTTCCAGGTTGTAACGTAAATCGGCACCGCGATAAACGGCATTGGCGCGACTGCCGCGCCCTTGCCCAAAAATTTCGCCAAAGATATCGCCGAAAGCGTCAGAAAAGTTGCCAAAACCGCCGGCGCCCGCCGCCCCACCAAAGCCGCCCATATTATTCGGATCGACACCGGCATGACCAAACTGATCATAAGCCGCGCGCTTATTCGTGTCCGTCAAAACTTCATACGCTTCTTTGACGTCCTTGAATTTTTCTTCGGCACTTTTATCATTGGGGTTGCGATCAGGATGATATTTCATCGCCAGCTTGCGATAAACTTTTTTGATTTCGTCTTCCGACGCATCCCGACCAACACCTAATATTTCGTAATAATCTTTTTTTGCCATCTCTATTCGCTCTGCCTCTCAGAATCGTCGGCACGTCGATACATAAACCAATGATACTTTTTCAATGCGGGTATCTCTTCCCTGCCCCGATACCGTCCCCATCCAACGCAGAAACGGGGACGGGAAAATGCAGGGTCTAAACAGGCAAAGCCTCTATTCCTTCTTCTTGTCTTGATCGACTTCCGTAAACTCGGCATCAACAACTTTCGCATCGTCGCCAGACTGAGTATTGCCATTACCTGCGGCACCGCCCGCGCCTTGCTGCTGCGCCGCCGCTTCGGCCTGCGCTGCCGCGTACATCGCCTCGCCTAATTTCTGCGACGCGGTCGCCAAAGCCTCGCTCTTCGCTGCCAAAGCATCTTTCGAAGCGTTCCGATCTTTCAACACCTCTTCAGCTTCTTTCAATGCCTCTTCGATCTTCGTTTTTTCTTCGGTGCCTATTTTCTCGCCGTACTCCGTCAGCGATTTTTTCACACTATGCACCAAGCCATCAAGCTCGTTGCGCGCCTGCACCGCTTCCATGAGTTTTTTGTCCTCATCGGCGTGCGCTTCGGCATCTTTGACCATACGATCCACTTCTTCGTCGGACAAACCGGAATTGGCCTTGATCGTGATTCGGTTTTCCTTATTGGTCGCCTTATCTTTGGCAGACACATGCAAAATACCGTTGGCGTCGATATCAAACGTCACTTCTATCTGCGGCATACCGCGCGGCGCCGGCGGAATCCCCTCGAGGTTGAACTGACCAAGGCTCTTGTTGCCGCTGGCCATATCGCGCTCGCCTTGCAACACATGTACCGTAACCGCGTTTTGGTTATCATCCGCCGTTGAAAACGTCTGCGACGCTTTGGTCGGAATCGTCGTATTCTTCTGGATGAGCCTGGTCATCACGCCGCCCAGCGTTTCAATGCCAAGCGATAACGGCGTAACGTCCAGCAGCAAGACATCGCGACGATCACCGGACAACACCGACCCTTGTACCGCAGCGCCAACCGCCACTGCTTCATCCGGGTTAACGTCTTTTCTTGGTTCCTTGCCGAAAAATTCTTTAACCTTCTCCTGCACCTTCGGCATACGCGTCATACCGCCAACCAGAATTACATCTCCGATATCGGCAATTTTCACGCCGGCATCCTTAATCGCAACGCGGCACGGCTCAATCGAACGCTCGATCAAATCTTCGACCAATGATTCGAACTTAGCGCGGGTAATTTTCATCAACAAATGCTTGGGGCCCGAAGCGTCCGCCGTAATATACGGCAAATTGATTTCAGTCTGCTGCCCGCTAGACAATTCGATCTTCGCTTTCTCAGCCGCTTCTTTCAAACGCTGCAACGCCAAAACGTCATTTTTGAGATCAACGCCTTGCTCTTTCTTGAATTCGGTCACAACATAATCAATCAGACGCTGATCGAAATCTTCGCCGCCAAGGAAAGTATCGCCATTCGTGGACAACACTTCAAACTGATGTTCGCCATCGACTTCGGCAATTTCGATAATTGAAATATCGAACGTCCCACCACCAAGGTCATACACGGCAATTTTCCGATCGCCTTCTTTCTTATCAAGGCCGAACGCCAACGCCGCCGCCGTCGGCTCATTGATAATACGTTTGACCTCCAAACCGGCAATTTTTCCGGCATCTTTGGTCGCCTGGCGTTGGCTGTCGTTAAAATAGGCGGGAACGGTAATCACCGCTTCCGTCACTTCCTGCCCCAGGTAATCTTCGGCCGTTTTTTTCATTTTGCGCAGAATTTCCGCCGAAATCTGCGGTGGCGCCATTTTCTTGCCGCGTACACCGACCCAAGCATCACCGTTGTCATTTTTCACGATTTCATACGGCATTAAATCAATATCTTTCTGCACTTCCTTTTCATCAAAGCGGCGCCCAATCAGGCGCTTGATCGCATACAACGTGTTTTTGGGGTTGGTGACCGCTTGGCGTTTTGCCGGCGCGCCGGTAAGAACCTCGCCGTCTTCCATATAAGCCACCACCGACGGCGTCGTACGCGTACCTTCCGAATTTTCAATCACCTTGGGCTGACCGCCCTCAACCACAGCAACGCAGCTGTTGGTCGTTCCCAAGTCAATTCCGATAATTTTGCTCATTCCTTTATCTCCGTTTTCCTGAATTTTGAACGCTCGTATTGGGTTCAATGTCTCTTAAATGGGGATTAACACAGCCGGTTCAAGCGCTTTCCGCGCCATTTTCAACTTTTGCTTTAGCGACCACCACCATTGCCGGGCGCAACACTCTGTCATAAACCAGATATCCCTTCTGGTAAACCTGAATCACCGAATTGGCAGGCGCTTCTGCTTCCATCATCTGCATGGCCTGATGACGATGTGGATCAAACGGTTGCCCGACCGGGTCAATCTCCACAATCTGCGCTTTCTCAAAAGCAGCGGTCAACTGCTTTAATATCATCGTCACACCTTCGCGCAATTGCTCCGTAGTTGCGTTTTCAGTCACTAACGCCAACTCCAGCGCGTCTTTGACCGCCAGAAGCTCCGTGGCAAAACGTTCTACGCCGTATTTCGCGGTTTTGGCCACCTCCTCTTGAGCGTGGCGACGCACATTTTCCGTCTCCGCTTTTGCCCGCAAAAACGCGTCACGTAATTCCGCCGCCTCCGCTTCCGCCTTTTGCAAAAGTTCGCTTAAATCGGCGGCAATCTCCGGCATTATTTCTGTTTCCGGTACCGTTTTTAAAACATCTGCCTTTTCAGACGCCTCTATCGGCAGCTGCTCGTTTTTTTCATGATGCTTTTTCTTCGACATTGTCATTTCCCCAAACGAAAAATAATAGTACTTTTCAAAATAGCAAAATAACTGATACGTCAGACGCCAATTTTAAAAAGCATATCCGGCTTAATAAATAATGCCGTTTTTGCCAAATTCAAGTATTTCTGTCAATTATGGTTTAAAAGTGCACCATGGTTATGGTTTAAAAGTGCACCACTTTGTTGTGATTTTGGTTAAGACCTGTTTTTGAATCGGTAAGAC
>QMCD01000977.1_pt1 | contig 23092 bp, 19 predicted proteins | sample 1821841 | NCBI WGS metagenome assembly QMCD01 (sample SAMN01991225, study PRJNA193472) | Termite gut metagenome, whole genome shotgun sequencing project. | isolation source: worker | host: Macrotermes natalensis
CCTCGGCTTCGGCGGCCGCCGCCTCAACTCGAGAAACAGACGAGGCGAACGCCGAAGGCAGAATGACCATCATCATGGGCTTGTTGGCTTCCATGTCAAAATCAATGATCACATCCCAGGACAGCTCATTGGGGTCAAGCCCCACTTCCTCATATTGATATGCCGCGCCAATACCCTTTGGATAGCAGGGGATATTGTCATAAAACAAAAACATCGTGTTGCGCGTCGGGAAATAAGGAATGGGAAGTCGCAATGTCCCTCCGGCCCCCAGGGCCGTAGACATCCATACTTCCCGCTGGCCCACTTCATCCCCGCCGAGAGGAACACCCCACGGAACCAGTTTCTGGGAATTGACTTCCGCCTGAAAGTCGCTGGCAAAGAATGTTTCCGTGGTCAGATACAGCATGCCGTCCGGGCCGCGCACCAATTGGTTTGGAATATATTGCTCTCCGGCCGTCCATAGTCCACGATAGAAAGGCCTGTTTGCTGTCAATATTCGCAATATTTCGTCAACACGAGCTTCCGCCGCCGCAATAGTTGCCTGCAAGTTGGCAATGGCTATGGCGGCGGTATTGTTCATTTCTCTGATAGCATTTTCAATAATTTGCTGAATTGATCCTTCGGCATCGGAAAGAATGTTTTCCAGAAGCTTTTTCGCCTCATCAACTGCCGCTCGCATTTCTTCATAAAGCTGTAATAGCTCGGCGTATTGTATCGGGTTCTCGATATCAGGAGGAGCCAAAACGGCGCGACCAAGCATCTGCCTGAGCTCCTGGCACATCATTGTCAAAATGTCCAGAGCTCGCTCATGGGTCTCGGCCGGGAATACGTCATGCGGGGAATAGTCAGTCTCCTGCGTGAATTCCATATTCCTGGTGATGACCATATTCCAGCCGGTGGTCAGTTTGCCCGCACCCGTAGTCGCGATCACGACATTGCCGCCCGCGTCGGTGCCAACGCCGGATGTGGGTATGGAATAGTCAACGCCTAAAGCCAGGGAAACCACATCGCCGTCATCGTCAACACATTCAACGGTCACCTGCGTAGTGTTGAATATTTTGAACGGAAACGCATAGGTAGACACGGCCGCGCTGTATTTATGCACAATTCTGGAAACTGGTGAAACTATGGTCATTTATTGCCCTCCGGGTCCCTGATTAACAGACGATATATTTTATCAAATCCTTCGTTGTCGTCCCAGTTGCCTATTCCTTCCACGGTTGTGGCCACCTGAGAAGAGGGGAAACCCCCGGGGATAAACGGACCGGCGGCCCGCAGGAAAGTGGCCGTGTTGCGAAGCGGGTCCTCACCTTCCGCAATCCTCCCGATGGATGTTCCTACCCGGCGAAGTCCCTCAACAGAACCCTGGATGGGCGCCGGCGCGAAACGAGGCATTCCAGTTCCGAATATCTGGTCAGCGAACATGCCCACAAAATCCCTGATCAACGGAAGACCGCCGGTGTAATTGGCAATGGCGTCGCGGGCGAAACGGTTCATGAATGAGTCCATTTCTTCATCGTCTTCGAAGTCGGGAAGACCTCCCCACATCAACGCCGAGAACACGGACGGAATCAGAGCCAGATTCCAGGCGCCCCGAAACAATGTCCCAGTCGCTCCCAGATACTTCCCGTCCCGGAACTGGCGACCGGCCTTGCGCCTGGAAAGCCAAAACAGATTCGCCGTGGAGGAAAAGAATGTTTGGAACATGACCAGTGATTTGCCAATCTCGCCCCAGCCCCAGCCGTGCTGGGCGTGGCTCATATTTTTCACCCGGCCCACGCCCTGGGTCATGTCCAGAATCGCGTCCGCGTCACGGGCCGCCTGGGTATCGTTTTTGCCCTCTTTCAGGCTCTTATTGTACTGACCGGCCCACACCGAATTGGCAACCATCTGGTCGCTCAAGGCAATATATTTCCAAAGGGCCGTCTGATATTTCTGGTATGCCGAAACCAGGACGGGGTCTTTTCCTTTGGCCACTGATTCAAAGAAGTCGCGGTCGACAGGCTGGTCATTTCGGTGCTTGAGCTGGGGGCTCTTGGCATACATGGCGTCAATGCCCCGCTTTATCTCCGCAACGCTGGTGTGGCCATAAACCGCCTTAACCCCGGCCAGAGTGTCGCCCCACCCCAGCAGTTGGGCCGACTGGGAAACTCCCGTCACCTGCATGAAGAGAATGGAAGCCTTCAAGGCCATCATGGCAGTGGAAGAATTTGACCGCAAAAACCTGATAGTCCTTTCCAGGCGGCCGGTGGGAACCGAAGACTGACCGCCGCGCACCACATCGCGTAACCACTGTTTCATCAGAACGTTGGCTTGCGGCCCGTAAACCCGCTCAACCGCCAGCTTGACCTCCGGCCGCTTCATCACGCGCCAGGTATCGTTGACGGCCTCACGATACCCCAAGTCCTGAATATTGTCGTTGAGAGAATTCATCAAAACGCTCATGGTCAGGTTCGGCACCAGGTCTTTATAGGTTTTCCCGACGCGCTTGATGGTGTGGACGCTCTGAACCTCGGACGGGCTGAAAAGTGTCGGCATCTGGGCCGCGTCGGCTGGCCCAATTTTGGAGTCCAGTGTCACGGCCGTGCTCAGGGCCCTGTCAAACACCAGGGGAAAGTATCCCCCGCGCATCGTCTTTTGAGTTCCATTTGGTAATGTGACCACGAAGGGAGAAGCGTCAACCTTTTCAAGAGGAACATATTTAGTCTTTTTGGTCAGAGCATTCAGTTCGGGGAAGACCGTGTAATCCAGGAAATCCCAAATGGCCTGAACATAATTCCAGTCGGCTTCGGTCATGTACCGAAACAGAACGGCCAAATCCTTGCCGAAAACGGGGTGATTACCCAGGGCCGTGCGATTTTGCTCATTGCCATAGTTCAGCATGGCCATGACGATGTCGGCTTTCGAGACCATGCCGCCCGGAAACTCAGGAATGACGAACTTCTGCCCGGCCCATCCTTTGGCCGCTTTCTCACCGACCGTGTGCCGGATGATATCACGCACACCATTCGTCCACTGGTTTTGCAGGGTGATGATGGTATTCTCTCCCTCATCAATCAGCCTGTATAGCGCCTGTTGGACTGGACCATTGAGCTTCTGGCCATCAAGGTCGAATGCCAGGGCCTGAAGTTTACGCGTGGACGACATAATGCCCAGGCCGTCAAAGAATGACCTGCCTTTGGCTGTCAGCCCTGCCACACCTGTCTTGTTGCGGTCAAAATATATTTCCTCGCCGGTTTTGACCGGTTTCAGGTTGTTATTGGTCTCTATGCTCTTGACCACGTCATCAACAACGGCATCCTCGCTCCGCAACACGCCCTCATACCTGATTTGTTGCTGTCGGCGGCCCAGGAACAGAAGATTATCCACAGCGTCTTTTACATCCTGGAATTCGGCCACCGTCAGGCTTCTGAGGCGGCGGCGACGCATTTCCCCATTGGAACCTTCCTTTTCCCAGATAGTCCCGTTAACGATTTCCGGGGCCACGTCTATTGGCACACCGTCGGCCGCCATGCGCTGAATGAAATCTGCCAAGCCCTCATCTGTGCGCACCTTGGAACCAATGCCAGCGTCTGAAAGCAGGTTCTTTATCTGGCTATGAAAGTCCGGCCTGATCCCTCGTGCCGTGGCCTTTTCGGCCACCTTCTGGCGGGCGATTCTTTTGGCCAGGGCCTCGAACTTGGCGATCTCCCGAGCCCGGCGGGCCTGCTCCTGGAAGCGGACAAGTAGCTCCTGGCGTTCCTTCATGGCCTCAATTCTTCCGGCCAGATCGGCATCAGCCACGCCAAACTTATACCCTGCCCGCGCCCCCCGCTGAACTGCCGCCGCCTCCCTCTTCGGGAAAGTCTTGATCGTCTTTTGCAGTTCCCGAAGCTGGGCTTTGATATCCTTCTGGCTTAACCGCAAAAGCTCATCAATGGAAACGTCTTTTACCTGGGCTCGGACTCGGGCAATGAGATTTTCCAGCGACCCCTCGCGGTACTCTTCGCCCATATATTTTGACCAAAGCTTGATCTCTTCCTCTTTGGCCCTGATCTCCGCATCGGAAATGCCGGCGTCCAGGCTGAAATATTCCGCGAAGTCGGCTTCCTGGGCGGCCACATAATCATCTGAAATGGACTGCTTGCTGGGCGTGGCCAGGATAGCGTTAACCAGGGCGTCGCCATTTTCATATCCAAGCTCATCGGCCAGCACATCATAGGCCAAAGAACCCTTTGTTGAAACCAGACCGCGCTTGACCGTGTTCATGCCATTGACAGTCAAACCGTCGTAATCATCAGCCATGGAAGCCGCGCTGATACCACCCCGTCGGATGATATCATCAATCTGCGTCCATCGCGGATCATTGTCGGCCTCAGTCTTGCCCTCGCGCCGCCACTGCTTAAGAAGCCTGTTTCGCTCCTTGACCCGAGCTGTGGTGATGATCTTTTCGGCCTCTTCCCTGGCCCTGGTCGCCGCCTCGACAGCCCGATCTACGGCCTCCGGGTCAACGGCCCGCAATTCCGCCTCTTCCTCGCTGGTGAACGACAAATCAGTCCGCAATGCCTCCGTTACTATTTCCTCATCGCTGGCCAGCATGGAATCAAAGAACCTCCGCACGTCATCATTGATTTCAACATCCAGGGCCACGGCCGCCTTATAAATTTCCTTCAGCCATTCCTTCATCTTGGCAAAGATGGATTTCAGACCGGACGACGGGGCCTTGCCCTCCATCAGATAGGCTTCGAACCCACGGGCGAAATATTCATGCTGGGCAGTATTTTTGGCCACGGCCTTTTCTTCCGCGCTCAGGGCGGAGAACTCCCGGCCACCGAACTGCTGATCTTTTTGGTATTTGTCATATTCGGCAACCAAATTGGCCTCATCGTCGAACCGCGACAGCCAGGCCTCAACATCGGCCCACCCCGTCTTGAACTCATCAAATGCGGCTTGATTCACAATCTGGTCTTGTGGTGTGACCAAGGCTTGCTCCACTCTCATCCTGAAGGCATGAGCGAACTCGTGCACGGCCGTGGATGCGTCTTGCGACCGCCTAAAGACAATATTCATCGTGCCATCGGAAAGCATTTCTATTGAACCGCGATTGTCCTGTTGCTGTCCCTGGTAATACGTCTCCAAAACCTCAATGGCCTGATCGTCAAATATCACCGCCGCCGGACCGTCAACTTCACCGATATAGGCAATGCCCTGAATCCCATGAGACTTCAGGAACAAAGACGCGGCCCGGTCAGCCGCCATATTGTTGGCCTCATTCAGTGCCGATCCCGCCCGCTGAATAGGCGTCATGTCTATTTCAACGGCATTTCGGTATGAAGCGGATAATTTGCGGTACAGCTCCCGGCCAGTCATGCCTACCTTGAGGCCGTTCTTTACGGCTTTGGCCATCATCTTTTCCGGCAATCTATCCGGCCGGGAATCGGCCGCCCGCTTCAGGCCCGACAGAACTTTTTCCGGCTGATCCGACAAATTTTCCGCCTCGTCAAGCAAAACATCATCGTCGGGGATATTCCATTTTTGGGTTTGCCCCTCATCATTTCCGGCCCCCAAGCGCTCCCTATATCTGGTATTGGCCGTCCACATAGTGGATGAATCGTCTCCGCGAAGGGCATACAATCCCCATCCATGAACTTGCGCCCCCTCTCCGCTCCCAATGTAATCCAGGCTGGGCCGGTTAAAGCGATTCGGACTGGCACTAAAGGCGGACTGATTCAAAAGGCCACTGGCTGTACCCAGGCCGAATCTGAAAGTATTTCTTGCAAGTTTGTTTGCGTCCTGTCCGGTAAACCGTGCAATGGAAGAAGCCATGCGGGCCGCAATCTCGGTTTCAAGGCGGGCTCCGGCGGCAGTCCTGCCCGCCTTTATGAGGCCCTCTTGAATCTTTCTCCGTGTCCGACGGGAAACGTCGGCACCAGACTGGGCTACGATATTGGCCGGAGGACTAAATGTTTCCAGAACGGCCCGCCGCTCAGCCGCCGCCTCGGCGCTTTCAAGCTGGATTAGGTCAACAAAACCATCGAAAAGGGGATTCTGATTGATGCGCGGAATTGCCATGTCCAGATCAACAAAGAAATCATCCTGGGTGGAAACCTGCTCTTCTGTGATCCCCAGGCCTTCCAGAAGTTGCGCCCGATCTTCTGGGGCCGCAGATTGCAAAAAAGTAGACACGGCAACGGGAGAAAGCCGGGCCTGGCCCAATTCCGTGGCCTCTTCGATATTGGCGGCGGCCGCGCGAATATCGTCATGGAACTGGGCAGTGGCCTCAGCCATGTCCATTTCTTCCATGTTGACCGCTTCCACGTCAGCCGAGGCCCCGACCTCTTCCACCGCCCTGTTGGCCAGAACCCGGGATTCCACAACATTGGTCGCTTCCATGCTCCGGCGCATAATCGGGAGGACTTCGGCAAACTGGTCGGGAGTCAGGCGAGCGTGAATTCTGGCCAAGGGCACTACAGATACCCGATCCATGTCCGTGTTGTTGACGTCCAGGCCCAGGGCCTCATCAATGCCCACAACACGCCGCCCGGCCTCTTCCAGGGCACCGGCCGGGAGGAATACTTCCTGCCGCATGGCGGGATCGGTCGCCAAAAGAACCGCTTCCAGAGATTGAGAGTCTCCACCCTTTTCGGGTAACATGGACTGAACGTTGTCATAAACCTTTTGCTGGTTATCGGCCCAGGCCTGTGACCGGCGTTCATTGATGCGCGACCTCACCATGGTCACCCCGCCGCCCAGGAGGGCATAGGGGGCCATCAGCGCACCCTCATAAAATCCCTGTTGCAATCCGGCGGCTATATCTGCTCCGGTGATCTCCCGGCCAAGCGCCCAATTCGTCGTGATGGTTTCGGGAACACTCTGGGCCGATTCTGTCACCAGGCCGGTGCCGATAGCTTCAGCGGTCCTCCCGGCAACAGAGGCGATACCTCGACCGCGCAACACCCGGAACAATGATCCCAGTTGCAATGCCTCAAGAGGCGCGGCCAGGGCCGCATTAGCCACGCTGGCCGCCAGGGCGCGATCCGGGTCCACGCCTTGATCTCTCAGGTTCAGGTACTGGCCACCCGCCACCTGTCCGGACATAAAAGCCGTGGCCCCGCCTATCCCCCCGACTCTGTTGGCAATATAGGAGCCAAATAGTTGCGGGAAAACTTCCAACGAGTCATAGGCAAACTGCCCCACCGTATTCCCGGCCTGGGGAAGCTCCACGTCGGCCCCCTGGACATCACGCAACAAATTGGTCAGTCCTTGGGCTTGAGACTCAAGGGCCTTGTATTCTTCAGAACCAGTCCCCGCCTCTATCTCCGACTGGTAGAGCTGATTGCCCGATCCAGTACCGCCCCCGGCCTTTATGCGTTCCATTTGGGTTTCAACGGCGGCCAGGGCCGCTCCCCCCAGGGATGCGCCGACATTGGTGGTGCCGCGCCCCAAATAGAGCATAGCGCGTTCCAGGGGATTATATTTGGCATCAAGTGTGCCCCTTTCATCGGCCTTAATTTGCTCCATCTTATCCAGCATTACAGTCAATGGCCCGATGTTATCCCGGGCGTAGGCCGCATTCAGTGGACCTTGGGCGGCAAATTCCGACAGGCCCGGATACATTTCCAGAGTCCTGGCCTGATATTCCCTCTCGGCCTGTTTTTGGGCGGCTACGGTCAAAAGATCAGGGATATTCAGCGTCGATGCGATTTCACGCGTCCGCTGTATTCTTGACACATCGATGTTTTCAGCCAGCTGGAGCGTGGACCGAAGCGGGGGTCCGACCGGGGCCTGGACGTCGATATCAACGGGAGTAGTTTCAGTTTCCGGAGATTGCACCGGATTTATGTTCGGTATAACGTCTTGAGTCGGTGACAAATTGTAACCGACTGCCGTTTCATTAACGTAATCCCGAAAGCTAGCCATCAATTACCGCCTATCATCCGCCGGGCCTGTTCCGGGGAAATGGGGAATCCAAGAATATTGCGTTTATACCACATGGAGCGGTTAAAGGAATTGGCTTCAAAGCCATCGGCCTGAAGGGCCATGTCAATTTCCGCTTTCCTGTCGCCAGGAACATCAGGTTCCCACCTGGCCAGTGTTCCATTCGCCTGGGCCTCGGCCAGCGTAAAATCATCGTTTTGCCAGAGGCGCGTTCCTGAGATTGCCCCGGAAAGACTGTCCTCAAACATCCTTTCGACAACTGCCGCCCTGATCTCGTCTTTCGAGGCCTTGCGCCCGGCCGGGAGAGACTGGGCTACATGCTGGATTAGGCCGGGAGTCAAAGATTCAGCCTTTGGATCAATCTCTTTGACTATGCCATTTATGGACGCCGCTAAGCCTGTTTGGCCCAGCTTTCCGCCATTCTCTTTGTAGGAAACGGCCTCGTTTATTTGCGATAGCGCCAAACCATTTGCCATGCCCACAGCCCTGATATTTTCCACGCTCATATTCTGATTCTCATCAATGGCCACCAGAAGTCTATCAAGCTGGGTCATATTTTCCGGCGTTACCTTGTTCACGCCCTTGCCGTCGTCAATATCCTTCAATAGCTTATTCTTTGTTGATCTTGATAGTTCCCGGCTCTGCACAATGGCATTGCGGGCATCCTGTGGGGTTAGGGCCTGTGCTTCGATCTGTGTTATGAGGTTCTCATAGGCGGCCGCGTCCTGGGCTCCCTGTTTGGTCTCATAAAAAGAAGCGTCCTGGTTTAGCAGGTTCACCATCCGCTGGCGCTGCTCGGGAGATTTTCCCATCTGTGATATGGCGTCAACCTTTTGCGATATCGTGAAGGCGATTTCTTCAGGGTTTTTTGTCGCAAAAGCATCGCGGATGTCTTGTCCAAATGTCGCAACAATATGCTGGGCCTCAGCTTGCTCCACAAACCCAGTCAATTCTTCCCGGGCCTGGGCCGATAAAGATCCCCTGTACCGGCTGGAAACCAGCTTGACATAATTGCTGGTTTCAGTCGGCATATTTCCCTTGCGGCCCCCGGCAATGTATTTGTCCATGTTGCCAGGTCCCCAGTTGTAGGCGGCCAGCGCGTCCTCAACGTTTTCATACTTTTTGAGCATCTGAGCCAGATAACGAGTGCCGCCATCAACGTTCTGGGCGGGATCACCAGCGTCAACTCCCAAGTCCCGGGCCGTTCCCGGCATCAGTTGCATGAGTCCTTGGGCTCCCACCGACGACTTGGCATTAGGCATAAAGTTTGACTCAACTTTAATCACGGCCGCCACCAATTCAGCCGGAACTCCGTTGCTTTGCGAGGCCTTAGAAATTATGTCCTGATATTCTTTTGGAACAACCACGCCGCCGCTCCCGATCACTGACCGGGCCTCACCAAACCGGCCCTGAGCTGACAACGCGGCTATCTTCTGGCGTGTGATCTTGTCCTGGGCCTCCGCCAGTGCCGCGACACTGTATTCATCGGGCTGGCCAGGACGGATAAATCCATATGCATCAATGTAATCATTCAAATAGTTATCAGCATTATCAGGGTTCTGGCTGGTATCAGCCAAAGCCAAAGTCATTTTACCGTCAAGTGTTTGATTATTATATTGATTTAAAGAATCTGCACGATGCTGAAATGCCGCATTAAGGCCATTGGCCCGCCTGGAAGCCGCAAAGTTGTCGAGGATATCACGCTGAAAAGTGCCCCGCGCCTGCTCCAAGAGTTTGCCATTCTCGTCCTCGTAGAACTTTTCCGCAAATGAAATGGCGTTGTCTATACCATCCTTTCCGGCCATCTGATTCATCTGATCAAGCATTTCCCGTTCGCGATCATTATAAGCCGTTGTCCATTCCAAAACTTCAGCTTTTTGTTTCTGGGCCTCCTGTTGTTCAAATACCTGGCTAAGGTGAGCGGCCCCCCGGGCTACAGACGGCATTCCAATTCCCAGGCCAGAAATGACAGGATTAGCCGTAGCCCGGGCCCTGGAAGTTGGAGCTCCTCCATTGGTCATCAGGCGGCGGTCGGCTCGCATGCCAACACCGTAACCGCCAGAAGGAACCGGAAGCTTGATCGCGCCCTGGGTATCTTCAATCCAGCTCGCCACTATTCATCCATCCATGTTCTGTACTGGCCATAACCAGTACCGATACCGGCCGCCACGCTCCCGATTGCTCCAAACAATCCCCCGGAACGCGCCTGACCAGCATTGTAACGGGCCTGATTTGCCTGACGCGAATAGTCGCCAGACTGAAACTGGTAGTCGGCGGCCCTCGAAAGGAATCCCAGCCGCTTGTTGGAGGCCGACAATTCCATATAGGCTAGGTCATCATCGGCTTCCTGCTCAGCCGCAGCCCTTACCAGCATGCCGGTGGCACTTTCCAAAACCCCACCCTGGGCCATGGCGGCCCGTTGGCGCCCCAACTGTTTGTTCCAGTCGGCTTGACGCTGGGCGGCCTCAATGCGGCTTTCCGCGTCGGCAGTTTCGGCGTTCATGTTTTCTATGTTGGCATTCATGGCCGCGATCTGGGCGTTGGCCCGGGCGGCCGCCTCCTGATTTCGGTATGAGGCCGCCTGGGCGTTGGCCTGGGATATCCCGCCCACCACGCTGGCGATAGTCGATACCGCAGTAAAAACCATCGGAATAAATCCCATTACCAGTTCTCCGCTTCAAGGTGGGCCGCCATCCATTCCCCGTCGGCCGGTCGCTGAGGGGGCAACTGAATATAGTCGGTACGTTTTGCCAGCTTTATGGCCTGTTCATATTCCTGCCAAGCCAATTCACGCTTGCCGGATGATCCTGAAATGCGTTCGCACATTTTGACGGCCAGGCGGGCAACAAGCGCCTCAACAAACAAAGGTGGATATAGGGCGGGGTCTTCAACGCGCCGAAGATACAAAATGGACATAGGGGGAGATAAATTGCTCATGATGTGTTGGCCTTCCATCTCCCATGCCCGATTGTCGGCCGAAATGAATTCCGACATCACCGGCTGAGGCCAGGGCCCGGCTTGCAATACGCGCAAACAATCGAAGGGAACTTGATATTGATGCTTCCAGCCAAAGGCGGGGGAAAATGCCAAGGCCGGAAGCATCGCCCGCGACTTGGCGAAATTCCAGGCATACCGGGAAATCTCCATGTCGCGGACATTCGCATAGATACTTTTAGCCAAGCCAGCATTGCGGCCGGGATCATCCAGGGAGGCCACCGGGGCTTCCCCAAGGGCGGCAAAAGCCTGATTGACTATTTCCGTAATGCTGGCCATGGACTAATCCTCCTGGGGGCGATCGGCCGGGGGCCTCCCCGGGCGCCGACGACCATTAGTGGGCTGGCCGGAACGTTTCCCGGGTTTCATTTTGGGCGCCGGGATCGGAGTGCCAAGGACCTGTCTTTTGTTTTCAGCCATAAAATATTTCCTTCTTTGTGATGGTTACGGGGTTACGGTGGTGTCGGCCTCGGAGCAGTTGACCTGAACGACCTTCTTTTCCTGCGTCCTGGTCGCGCCCAAGGTACAACGCATGTAAATCTGCCACACATAGTTCATGTCGGGCCGTTCGTCGACCTTGACTTCAAGGCCGTCCCACATACCCACAGCAATACCCGACTTCACCCAGGCGATGCAGTGGCGAATAGGCGGGGTGCCGGCGGTCATGGACAGGCGTTCAGTGCTGATGAATTTGAAGCCCAGGAAGGTGTCCAACTCGCCACGCACCAGGGCACGCAGGGTGTTGTAGTCCGCGCTGGTCACTTCAGTGGTATTCAGCAGGTCGGAAAGTTGGCGTTCGGAACAGGCAAAGAAACGGGGCTCACTGGGCTCATTGCCCGCCGCGATGAGAAGTTCTTTGGCCTTGATCAATTTGGAGATGGTCAGGCCCTGGCCCTGGCCATGGGGATCATAGTCGTGGCCAATGATTTGTTCGGCCGGAAGAACGGTATCCTGGAGATCATCATAGGTGCCGGTCTTGGCGGGATTCGTGGCGGCCGCGATGACATAATCATCCCAGAGACGAGCATAGGCCGCACGCCCAGCCTCCGCATAGGGGCTTTTCGGACTGCCGAGCATCCTCAGTTCGTCCTGTTTGGCAATGGGAAGCGAAAGCTTATGGTCGGCAGGTATGGCCCAGCGCTGATGATGTTCGATTTCATCCCAAACGGTAGCGCCATACCATTGATTGGGCTGGTCGCCGGGCAGAAGGGGCGAAAAATCAACCTCGCCAAACTGCTTGATCACTTGCGCCATGGCCCCCTGCGGGGTGGAAAGGTATTTACCTTCGGCGACCGCCCCCGCAAACCGGGGCCTGATCTGCTGGAGAAGCAGTTCAACGTTTTGGGTGAATTGGAGAATGTGATGATTGTTGATCGTGAAGTCGGTAGGCATCAGGTGCCCTCCTTTCAATTTTTTAAGTTGATACGAGGGTTGCCTGTCACCAGACCCTATTGATTATGTTGAAGCGTTCGGCCGCTATGCGGTTATCGAACATTATAGAATGTATCATAAATTTCATCCTTCGGCAACCCGCTTGAACAAGTTTTCCATTATCTTGTAAGCGGATGCCTCGCCATTTATGTATCTCTGGCTAAAATTACTATCAGCCATCAATTCGTCAATCTTGGCCTGGGCGGCGCTGGGGCTTCCCGTAAATCCCGGATCGGAGGCTCCGGCCGGGAATTTATCGCCCCCCAGGGCCTGGCCAATGCGGGCGAACATCTTGGCGGCTTTCTCAACGCCAAAGTGCATTTCAATGGCCATGGCATCGCCCGGGTCAATTTCGAGGAACCTGAATCCGCGCTGGGCCATTTCGATAGTTTCCGGGCTGGCCGACTGGCGAAAACTTTCAACCTCGCCCTGGTGCTGATCCAGGGCGGCCGCCTGGCGGGCGGTAAAGTGGTCGTGATAATTCTTGGCCAGACTTTCGGCCTGACGCTTGGATAGACCGGCCCCATGCATGGCCCCGGACATTGCGCCCATGAATTCGGAATCAACACTGGGATCATTGGCAAGCAGTTCTTTCAGGCCGTATTCGTCAGGTTTTTCGGGGCGGCCCAGGGCCTTGTAAATATTGTCTAAGGCCTCAACGTCCTGATCATCCTTCGGCAGGACAACGCCGCGCCCAGCCTTGTCGGCCCCCAGATAGCCTTCCAGCTGACGGTAGCTTGCCAGCACATCGGCCGGACCCTGCCATCCTTTGTTTTCAACGAATCCCCGGCTGTCCTCCGGAATGGAATCAAGCCAACTGCCGGAACCAGAAGTCTGTTGCTGATTTACGGACGGGGCCGGAATAGCTTCAGCGCCCGCCTGAACTTCGCCGCCAATCAATGTTTCACTCATCGTTTTCCCCCTTTAAGAGTTGTTTCATAAATTCACTTCCCGCCCCGCTCTTCCGCAGTATGTGCCGCACCATCTCCCGGCCGCCCTCCATGACGGCAAGGGCTAGGGGGTCAAGCGGGGTGGGCCTGTTGGTGAAAAATCTGGCCACTTCCATCATGTCCAACAGAACTATCTTGGCGTGAGGCTTCAAGCCCCCTGCCTCGTTCAGGAACATGGCCCGATATGCTTTGTTTATCGCATCTACTTTATCTGACATTGGTCATCCCCGAAAGCTGTTGCTCAACAGTGGCCAAACTTCCCAGTGTACCGGCTATGGCCTGGCCAGCATCACCAGCCTGCTGGAGTTGCGCCATCATGGCCTGTTGCTGTTGTGCCTGAGCCCGTTGCTGGCGTATGGCGGCCAGCTCATCGTCACCCAGAATAATCTCAGCCGGAGCGGCAAAAGAACGACGCATAACCCTGGCCGCCTCGTCGTAGTTGACGATATCCAAAATGCCGGGAGACATCTGGGCCATGGCTCCGACCGACTCCAGGAAACGCATTGTGGACGTTCCTTCCGAAGCGTCCAATGCCTGGGTCATTTCCGTTTCATACTTCGGGGTGATCCCGGACCCGGCCTGGATAAGTTTCTCGGGAATAGGCCGGGCATGAAATATGCCCGCTTGGCTGAGAATATCCAATTCCCGAACGATAATTCCCCTCAAAAGCTCCGACTGCTGGCGGCCCATGGCCGGGGCAAGAAGCTGGGCCTTTTCCTGGGCCCGCTCAATGACCTCCGTGGCCGTCTGGTCGCCTGGTTTTTCCACCAGAATCTGGAACAGGTTGAGGTAATAGGCTTCATTGACGACCTGCCGGTGGGCCTCGATCATCTCCAGGCCAATGGGCAAGGAACCCTCAATATTCAATGGCTGTGCCATTACGTTCCCCTGCTCATCTATGCCGCCGGGAATTACGGAACCGGGCCGCAGGCTGAATCCTTTAAGAATATCATCATCGGCAGTCATAATCGGGGGATCAACCATCTTTTCAGCGGCCCGTATGATGGTTTTCTGCATAGTATTGAGTTGCAGAATGCTCCCCAGTACACTCATGGCCGGAGACCGCCCGTAAACATCGCCCGGCGCCAACACGAACCGCGACACGGCATAAGGCATTGATGTGTAACCGCTCTCCCGCACAACTTCTTTCGAGGACATGGCTATGTGATATGAGGCGAAAGGCATGTTTTTGCTGTCTCTGCGATGCTGATTGATATCCCGCCGGGGGAAAACGGCATGCACAAATTCATGCTCATTGCTCATCCGTCTTGGGTCCTCAGCATCGGCAAGAATAGCCTGGGGAAGTTGCGGGCCAAACTCCTGAAATGCCTGGCGGGCCGTCAGCCGATAACAGCGGAAGACCGTATCCACGCGGCCAACAGAGTCCTCGGCTATGAAAAGCTGAAACATGGGTATATTGCGGTATCTGATCCCGACACCCACCTGGTCGTCAACGAATATACAGGCAGTCCCAAATACCCCCAGGTTAAGATAGGCCTCTGTGATCTGGTTTGAGAAATTGGCCTCGGGCGCGTAGCGGGCCGCGAACATGGCGTCACGAAGCCATTCCAGGTATCCACTAACTTCCTGATCCTGGTCAATTGCTGAATCCCCGGTGACGAGCGTGTGCCATCGGCGTGTACGCGGAGTGAGTACGGATTCCATAGCCGCCGCGAACCGGCCAAGGGCCAGCGGAGCGGTGTCGTCGTACCTGATCCGCTTGCCTTTCCGAAATTCACCTGCCCGGGGCAGGACATAATCGGAACACAACTGCCATACCCTTTCCCACTCGCTTCGGATGGACTGGAGCGCCTGAAACCTCTGGATGATATCTTCTCTGTTTATTTGCATCAGTTGATGCCCTCCAGGCTTATTTCGGAAATGACGGCGGCCAATAAAAATGGAAGCGGCGACCGCTGAATGACGTTGATGGAAATATTGCCATCATAACCTCCAGGCCATGGCAGTCGCCAGTCTCCGCTATAGAGGCCCGGAGGAGCATCCATCATTCTGAATGGATTCCAGTATTCCAGAGGAACAACAGAATCCAGAGAGGCCCCGGCCTCCCCCAGAGCTGATTCCAACAACCGCAGATAGACGTTATTGATGCGTTTCCGCCTGCCCTGAGAGGTGCCATCCTGCATCGGGATATCAAAATTAACCGTTGACAGCCGCGATGTGAATGGCAGTCCTACCTGCACCTTGTCCGCCGGATATTCTAGCATGATCTCCCCATTGGAGACAACTTTATCGGGCTGAACCCCTCCATCGCCAAGGACGCTCACAGTGTGGCCCTCGAGATGGCCCAGGCCAGCGACAGAAGTCATCCTGGAACCGGTGACAGTCCGGCCGCAATCCACATAGAAACAATCCTCTCCAGAATCACCCAGGTTATGACCCGGCTCCATTGTCTCAATATAAGTCTTGGGCGCTCCGTTTACTTCCCTGGTCACAGCAAGCCATATCTCATCGCGGCCACCCTGCCGGGCCGGAATGACGTTGACGGCCACACACCGGCCGCCGCCTCCGAAGATATGCCGGTGCCAGGCGTTCATGTCCTGCTCTTTGGAATAGCTGAATCCCAGCAACTGACCGTCAGCCCGCACCGCCCAAAGAACCTCATCAGGTTCGGATTGCCATACCATTTGGGTGATCCCCCCCAATGTGATGTGCTCGGCCGCCGCTGTAAGGTCGAACGCTTGATAGGTGTCCCCGGAATATTCATAGATAAACTCCCTGATCTTCCTGCCCGCCCGCTGTGTGAAAATGACCACAGCGCCCACCCGGAGAGCCTGGATAGCGTTTGATCCAAAGGCCGTCTCCGGCGTTACCTTGACGTTTTCCGGCCCAAACGGATCAACGATGGTGGTTTCTCCAATTAGGAACTCACCGCCACTGGTGCCCACCAAGAGACTCCCTGCCGGAACCAGCCATTGGATTTCGTCTATCTTTTCAGAATAGACGTCAATCTGAATGGGATCGTCGGCCGTGATGTTGGTCGTGGTCAATTCGAAGTTGCCAAATGCTCCTGACTGACTCATCCGCACGGTGGTGCCTGATCCCAGGCACAGGCGCTCACGGAAAAGACAAATGGCAGTGGCATTTGGGCGTGCCCCCCATCCTGTCATGTTGGCGATGCGCCAGTCAGTATGTCCATAACGAGAAAGCTGTTGTGGGGTCACAGTGGGGCAGACTATCCACATCACATCGCCGGACTGCACCACCTTGAGCGTTGGCACACCATCTGCGCCAAAAAGATCGGCCTGGGTAAATATCGTGGATATTTCATAGGGAGTTCCGTTGGCGTTAGTCACCTGCGCTCCCTGATAAAATATCCTCATGTACTGATGCCCGAACTCCAGCATGTAGGAAGTAGTGTCCGAAAAGGAAAAGTCCATCAAGATAACCGGATCACCACCGCGCCCCTTGTCCGTGTTCCCGGTGGGCGCGATGTACCTGGTGCCGCCCCGGCGGCGCACCGGACCCTGCATCAGCGGCAAAAAGTTCTCCAGGACGACACAGGAGGAATTATATCGGCCCAGGTCAGTCCGCGCCTGAAGCAAGGGCGATATCTCCCCGAAGGTGAAGCGATTCAGGTATCCGGCAATCTTGGGCATAGCTATGACCTGTTTTCTCCGGCCAAGATGGTCGTGAGGCGGCCGGATGTTGCCCGGCCTTTTTCCAGCCTATCCTTGATACTCTTTTTCCGGGCCGCCTCAGCCGCTTCGTATTCCTGCCTGGTAGCCAGTATGGTGTTGTTGTAGGCGGCCTCACGCCTTTCCTTTAGGATTTTATCGGCCTCAGCCTGAGACCTAACAATGGTGCGATCAGACGCCATGAATCACCTCTCACTGCCCCAGTTTGGTATTGTTCCCCGTGGTTGATCCGGTTGAACTCGTTGTGGATGAACTGTCCTGGTTCTCCCCGGCGATGATCGTGGACCCGCGCCCCGTAGCCGCTATCTGACGCTTGCGGGCCTCTTCTGCCGCCTTTGCCTGCTCGGCCCGTTCTTCTTCAATCTTGGCCCGTTCTTCGGCCCGCGCATTGGCCGCCGCCGCCTCTTCCGCCGCTCTTACCTGGCCTGAAATGTCGACGTAACCGCCGCCGCCGCCGCCGCCTTTTCCTCCGCCGCCCATGTTGCACCTCCTATTAAATGCCATAAATAAAGAATATGGCTAATATTATTAACTAATTTTCTTCACATCCGGGTAAAAATATCGTCTGGACGCCCGTTTCCCAGATTCCAGTATCCGCCCAGTAACAGGCCCCAGGCAGTTCACACACAATGCGGCCGCCCACTGCCTGGGCATACGCCACGGCATTGCGCATATGCTTAGGAGTGAGCCCCACCACGCATTCATACCCGGCCAACCACAGGGTATTCAACACAAACTTGCCAATATCAACAGCCTGTGGCAGGGCCCGTGATAAAAAGTTAAAGTGAAGCAAGCCAAAATAGCCCTTAATATCGGATATCCAGAAGTAAGCCAGCCGCGAACGATCATTGCCGTCATAGACTACGTTCATGTCCACGTCATGCTGATTAGCCACTTCCAGCCAAGCCTCAAGAGTGCGTTGATTGTGCGGCCAGCTAACCAGGCCGCTGAGGGCAATGCGATCACCCATAACTTCTGACCACCAGGCTTTCGCTTCGCCAGAATAAAGGTTCTTTACGGCCCTGATTTTGAAATTATTCTGAGTCGTGGAAGTCATTGGCATAGAATTGTTGCGTCCTTCCTCGCCGCGCATCGCTGGTATGGACCGGCCGGGCAAATGTGAGGGCGAGCGCGTCAGCAATATCAGTGGAAAAACCAACGCGGGCCTTCAAATCTTTTTTACTCTCAACCTTGAGGCGATTTTTGAGGTCATAATCACGCTTCGGAACCAACAAGTCTTTCCGCAAATGTTTGTCGCTGGGAATGATCGCGCCTTCAAGCCAGTCGTTCATCTTGTACCAGCATTCGGCCTTGAGGTTCGAAAACTTTTCATCGCGCATGGCCTTTTCGCCAACGTTGACTCCAGTGACTCGGTAGCCCAGTTGCTTGAGTCGGTCGACCGGACCTATTCCCAGGCCGACACTGTCAATGAAAACCGCCTTTGGGTGATAAATATCAATCATGTCCGCTACCCGGCCGACTGTTTTCATGGTGTCGGGCTCCCGCCAGACCTCGATCTTTTCCAGAACAGCCCCGCGCCTGACAACAACGCATGACCGGTCATCGCCCTGGGCGGCCACGTCAACGCCCATTACCACGGGCGCGGAGTTAACCAAAGAGCCCCACTGTCGGCGTTCGGCATCGTATACGCGCCCGGCATCAATGAAGGTGTCTGCCGCAGTAAAATCACACAGGAATTCTTGCCGGAACAAAGATTCTCCCATCTCGGCATTGAGGTCCTTCAACTCCTCCGGAGGCAGGACGCCAGTATGGTCGGCCGGGAATACCCCGGAATACCAATCTTCACTGTCAACCGCTTCCAGGTACAGGTCATAGAATAGGTTTTGGCCCTTCGGAGTTCCAATGAAACAGGCCCACCCATTGCGATCAGACAGCGCCGGACGCATGACGGCAAACCACATGTCGGGCTTCATCTGGGCCACCTCGTCCATCACGGCCCCGTCAAAACCCATGCCGCGCAAACGATCAGGATAATCGGCGCCGAAAATGCGAATTGATGACCCATTACAAAGAGAGACCGTCAAATCGGTCTCATAAATTTGTGTTCCTGGAATCTTTGAGCTGTAGTATTTAAGGCGATCCCAGGCAACGGAGCGGGCCTGGTTAAGATATGGGGCAATGTAGGCGTAAGACGGTTTGGGGTGGGCTCTTTGAATCTTTAACGCCGCCATGATTAAGCGCGAAACAACGACCTCCGTCTTGCCAGCTCGCCGATGGGCCACAATTATAGCCCGGAGCTTGTTGAACATGCCGACCAGGGCTTCTTTCTGCCACTGACGATATTCATCCGGCATGGTTATTGTGACGGGGGCCATGTTAATTTTTAACCTCTAATTCGAAAGGCAATTCAATCTTAAAGGCCATTCCCCCTTCGTGGCTGAGGCGGTCAACGAACATTCCCAGGTGCTTGCCTTCGAGCTCAAGACCTCGCAAGGCCTCTCTGATCTTGCCTTGCTCGGAGGCCTCTCGGGTTACTTTCCTTATGTCTTCAAGCACATCAACGGCTGTCCGACCGGTCTTTTCTGCTCTCTTTGTTTGGGCCGCCGCAATGGCCTTGGCTATTTCAGGCTTCTTCAGGTTCTCCTCGCCGATAGAATAGGCCGTTTTTTTGCTGTAACCGGCCCGTATGGCGGCCTGGGTAGCGTTAAGGTCTACCAGATATTCCCGCACGAATTTTTCTTGTCGAGGTCTCAAGGGCAAAATAAACTCCCCATAAGGTGTGAATATTTCGAGGCCTTTTCTTGTGATGGCCTCACGCCATACTTAATGCGGCTTATCGAGACTGCCAACAGTCAAAATTTATTTGACAGTTGGTTGCGGACGTTCAATCCGGATTCTTCCCTCTTGTCTGTTGGGGCGGTGACTTTTGCCCGTCAAACTGCCACCCTATAACCGCTCTCGTTTATCCTGTATGCCCTGGGTGGGCCGATAGGCGGCTGGAGAGTAAGCCGCCGCATTAATTATGACAATTGGATCATAATTTTACTATATTGTCAAGTTTTGCTTGTTGAATTTTCTTGCCTCAACCCAGGACCAAGGGATCATCCACACATGACCGGCTTTCCACGCTCCTGGCACCTTTCCGGATCGGCACAGGGCTGAAAGATTGCTATTTTTATTTTTGGGAGACAAGCCAAGCATGAAAGAAGCCTCTTTGAGGGTAACAAATTTAGCATCTGGGCCATAATCAGCAACAGTGGGATGATAAGAATAAGTATATGATCCGTAAATCAAAATAATACCTCCTCAAGTTAATTTGTTCAAACCTTCGATACCATTTCTCAAATCTGCCAACTGTAAAGATGCGGTATCCATAGTTGAGATTAAATTTGATAAATTGACGGCGGTATCTCTTGTAAATAGACGATTTAAACGCTTTGCAAGCATGTAATTTTTCGCAAAGTCTTCTTTCCATAAGTCCGAGTTTAAAAACACTTCACCGACTTGCGCCTCAATTTCTTCGACTCGCTCAATAATTTTGCTGTAATGCGCCTTGCTCGCCTCAATCTCACGCGCCAGCCATTCTTTATGCTTTTTCTGTAAAACTTCGCGCTCCATTTCGACGGCCTTATTTATCGTCCATTGGCTTTCCCCGCGCACAATATCAGCAAGCTGGTTCTGAAACTCACAAGACCGACGCAAGATTGCCGCCATGAAATACTTATCGATAGGCTCTGGAGTTTCGTTTATGTCAGGACGCTTTTTGATTTTGATTGAGTGATCGTCTCTAACCGCCATAACGCCCCAAGTCTTGGGGATATCATATCGATCAATCTTTTCACATAATGATTCAGGCACGACTAAAAACCACTGATGACAGTACTTATGAAAAGCGTGGCTTTTTGACAAGTCTTTCAACTCGGAAAGCAAATCCGAAGTCGAAATCTTTACTTCAAAGCCGATTGTTTTGTGCCCTGTTGACGGATATAGATTTACGGCCAGGCCGTCAATATAGCGACTACCCTTTGCGCCAGTTCCATTGCCTACCTCCTGAAAAAAAGCCCATTCTGGAGGACAATATTTTTTTCTTAAAACCGATGATATTAATGATGAATCCATCTTTAACCTCCAGCTATATTAAAGCACATTTACGATTAAAAGACAAGCGAGATAACGCTACTTACTAATTCATTTCTATTGACAATGGCCAAAAAATAATTCAATAGAGTTGAATTATTTACTTGACAATATAGCGTCATTACGCTATTCTTAATTTAAAGATGATGGTAAAAGGTTAGGCACACAAGCCGCCCCCGGAACAAGCCGCAAGCCCGGATAAGACGCTAAAGCGCCCCGGAAACCCGACCCGGACTATCTAAACAACTACGGAGGTTTAAAATGAAGTATTACTGTGTTAAAGTTATGGACAAAGGCAAGGCTGAAGTGATGGCTGTCGACGCGGATGATGTTTCTTCCATATCAAAGGGCCGCGACGTGTTCATAAGCCTGTTTCCGCCGTCCAAAAGGGATGATTTACTGGTATGCGCTTCCAATTACGGACTTTACGATGAAGCGCAAGCCTTGGTGGCGTGTTCGATATCGGATTATCCGGGGCCGCACACCAAGCCGTGTCCGTTTTGCGGATGCGACGAGTGTGAAGCCGATTCGCTTTCTATCAGGGGCAACTACGATTACAGGGTATCGTGTCCGAGATGTGGAGCTATCGGCCCTAGGGGGCTAGGCGACGTCGAAGAAATTTGGAATGAAAGGAAGTAAAAATGTCGGTAAGATATTATATTCAGATAGTTTTATTGTGGATTTGCCTAATTTTTTCATCTTACGTTAACGCTCAACAGCGCGACGCAATTGAAGAATTGGTGCAAAAAATTGATCTGATAGAAGAGTCTTTAAAGATGGCAGAAGGGGTGAAGTAAATGATGGAGCACAAAATCATAACGAAAGAAGAGTTGCAAGATATACTGGCAAAGCATATCCTGTGGATTAATTGTAAAGAAGGCGATGGACGGGCCGACCTGAGAGGGGCCGACCTATTCGAAGCCGACCTGAGAGGGGCCAACCTATTCGGGGCCGACCTATTCGAAGCCAACCTGAGCGGGGCCAACCTATTCGAAGCCGACCTGAGTAGGGTCAACCTATTCGAAGCCAACCTGAGAGGGGCCAACCTATTCGGGGCCAACCTGAGCGGGGCCAACCTGAGTAGGGCCGACCTGAGAGGGGCCGACCTATTCGAAGCCAACCTGAGCGGGGCCAACCTGAGAGGGGCCAACCTATTCGGGGCCGACCTATTCGGGGCCGACCTGAGCGGGGCCAACCTATTCGAAGCCAACCTGAGAGGGGCCAACCTGAGAGGGGCCGACCTGAGTATGGCCAACCTATTCGAAGCCGACCTGAGAGGGGCCAACCTGAGAGGGGCCGACCTATTCGGGGCGTTTGGAAAGATAATATCAATGTCCTATAGGCTCAAGACGTGGCATAACCTATGCTTTTTGGTGTGAATATGATAAAAATATCCACATCAAATGCGGTTGTTTTAGCGGTTCATTTGATGCATGGGTTAATAAGTGCGCCGAAACTCACAGAGACGACGCACACGGAAAAAACTACGCCGCAGTAGCCGAACTAATAAAAACTGTGGCAAAAAATAACGGCTGGGAAAATGAGGTATAGTATGTCATACGACCTTAAGCGAGCCGATTATTTCGAAGCCGACCTGAGCGGGGCCGACCTGAGAGGGGCCAACCTATTCGAAGCCGACCTGAGAGGGGCCGACCTGAGCGGGGCCAACCTGAGCGGGGCCGACCTGAGAGGGGCCGACCTATTCGAAGCCAACCTGAGCGGGGCAAACCTATTCGAAGCCGACCTGAGAGGGGCCGACCTATTCGGGGCCGACCTGAGAGGGGCCGACCTGAGAGGGGCCGACCTGAGAGGGGCCAACCCGAGAGGGGCCGACCTGAGAGGGGCCAACCTGAGTAGGACCGACCTGAGAGGGGCCAACCTATTCGGGGCCGACCTGAGCGGGGCTAACCTATTCGAAGCCGACCTGAGAGGGGCCAACCTATTCGAAGCCGACCTGAGTATGGCCAACCTATTCGAAGCCGACCTGAGAGGGGCCAACCTGAGAGGGGCCGACCTATTCGGGGCGTTTGGAAAGATAATATCAAT
>QMCD01000697.1_pt1 | contig 23074 bp, 20 predicted proteins | sample 1821841 | NCBI WGS metagenome assembly QMCD01 (sample SAMN01991225, study PRJNA193472) | Termite gut metagenome, whole genome shotgun sequencing project. | isolation source: worker | host: Macrotermes natalensis
ATCCTTGACTCTGCTATGAAAATCATCCCACAAACATACAACAAATTTTATAGACTCCAGTGTACTACATTGGAGATTTTGATACTTTTGAGATGATGAAAATGCTGATTATCAGATGTCTGAGAAGAAAAAACCAACAAAAATATGCCGAAAATAAGTGAAAAATATTTTGGCGGGTCAAAGTTGGGTTAAAAGATATATAACATTTATGCCCCATATACTTATGTTTTTGCCAATAAAAACATAAAAAACGATCCGAATTATCGAATATAATTCACTATATTCGCACAATAAAATTGCATCTAAGAATGAAATGATTAAGGAGAAAAGCGACACTATCAGCAATGCTGTAGCAGAGTTGCAAAAGTTATTGACTAATATAGAGGAAGACTAACAGTATGGGAAATAATAAAATAACTATATCATTAGAGCAACAGTTTGGAGAAGTCCTAAACATTATTCTCCAACATAAAAGCCGTGCCACCGCAGCGGTCAATGAAGAGGTCTTGCTCACTGCTTGGCATGTGGGTGGATATGTATCGGCAAAACTGAAAAGTGAGGAATGGGGAAGCAAGGTCGTAACTCTATTGTCCGAATATATTCGTACCCATCGGCCTGATGTAAAAGGATATGGCAGGAGTAGTATCTATAATATGGTGAAGTTCTATGACGAGTATTCTTCAGAAACATTCCTTGCTACTGTCGAGAAGTATTTGAACACCGAATTTGTCCAACCAAGAATTGGACAAATTGAAATAAGTCAAATTTTACCACCATTAGAAAATTCTATGATTGTGCAGCCAAAAACTGCACAAATTGTCCAACCAGAAACTGGACAAATGCCTAAAGTGTTGGAATTAACCACAATGACCAATCACACGGTGATATTATCTCAATGCAAGAGCAATGAAGAAAGGATGTTCTATATCCTCTATGCCAATAAAGAGCATTTGGTAAAGCAAGAACTTCAACGTTGCATTGCCAATCAAACATACACGGAATTGCTAAGCAATAAAAAAAACATGTCGAAAGGGTTGCTTGAAGCATATCCCAATGCTCCGGTCATGTTCAAAGATACGCTATTTGTAGATTTCCTGAATTTGCCCAAAAAGCATAGTGAAACAAAGTTGAGAGATGGTTTGGTAGAACACATGAAGCAGTTTATTCTTGAACTTGGCAAAGATTTCATCTTCATGGATCAGGAGTATCGTCTCAATATCGGTGCATCTACATTTAAAGCTGATTTACTATTCTTCCATCGTGGCTTACAAGCATTGGTAGCTGTAGAACTGAAAAAGACAAAATTCCATCCGCGCGACCTCGGTCAGCTGGAGTTTTACTTGGAAGCTCTTGACCGTGATGTAAAGCGTTCTAACGAGAACCCATCTATCGGTATCATTCTTTGTCCCACGGCAGACCATGTGGTAGTGGAATATGCCATGAGCCGCAGTATGAGTCCAACCATGATAACCGAATACAAACGCATCCTCATTCCCCAAGAGCGTATGCAGCAACAGTTGAACGAATTTTGCAATCTATTTTTGAATAAAGACTGACAGACACATGGACACTAAGAAATTACGTCAAAAGATACTCGATCTTGCGATACACGGAAAACTTGTACCGCAAGACCTGAACGATGAGTCTGCATCAGTTCTCCTCGAACGAATCAAGGCTGAAAAAGAACGCCTGATAAAAGAGGGTAAAATCAAAAAGAGTAAGAAGTCAGCAAAAACTTCCGATACGCCCCATTATGAGCAGGTACCTTTTGAAATACCCAATTACTAGGTATTTCAAAAGGTTCCTGCTCATAATGGGGCATATGTATAGTAGACAATGAAACAACAGAAGGTGTATTATAATTTCTTATCACAACATATTGTGATAGTATTGTCAAAAATAAGCATATTCATTGTTTTGCAATGAAGGAAGGTTAATTTATGAAACTCATTGAGAATAATATGGCTTCTCTTTTCATATCGTTGAATCCCGCAGGTACAACTCACCTCATTATATTATTCCGGTACTGCGTCGGCGTAAGATTCGTGAGTTGCTTAAATGTACGGTTAAAATGGGTAATGGATTCGAATCCACACTCAACGGCTATTTGTGATATATCCATTCCTCCTACCTCCAACAGCTTGCAGGCATACCCCACTCGCATTTCCATAACATATTGCAAAAGAGTTTTTCCGGTATTCTCCTTAAAATAACGACAAAAGGCACTGGTGTTCATACTCGCCATTGAGGCTATCTCTTGCAGTCTGAGATTACGGGTATAGTTATTGTTAACGAAGGAAATGATTTTATCAATTCGCTTATTCCCCATAGCAGGAAACTTCCGGTAGTAATGCGGACTTGCCAGACTTCTTCTTTCAGAAGTAGTAGCCAGTTCCTGTAACAACTCCAGCAAGCCGCTTATCTGGTAGAAGCCGCTTAATAAAGGAAAGCCGGATATCAATTCACCTATCTTTGTGGTATTCTGCGACGGAAAGATGATGCCTCTTTCCGACTCTTCCAACAACATTTTAATTTGATGGAACTGCGGATAATGGTCAAAAGAATATTGCATGAAGTTCTGTTCAAACTGAATAATGGTTCCCTGTACACGTGAGGTAGTTTCCGCCGAACCATAAATATCATCGCTCCGCATGTAATGGGGCAGATTAGTACCAAACAATATCACATCACCTGCGGAGAACTTTTCAATGCAATCGCCCACAAAACATAACCCATGACTTTCTCTTACGCAAATAATCTCATACTGGCTATGAAAATGCCACGGATAGGTAAAACGATCATAATCGTAGCACCGCGCCTTAATCGGATTCGACTCCGATATAGGCAACTTTTCATTCATAATCGGTCGCCGCATATTCACATAATTCAATTCACATACAAATCTACACAAAAATATCGAACTGCAAGAAGCTGTTTTGAATTTACTTAGCAGTCGTCCTATCACTACCGGACAAAGCTGAAGAATATAAGCATATTCTCTTCTAAAAAGGCACATGCAAAGATCAGCATATATTCTGCAAAAATCCACTTATACCGAGATTACTTTTACACGTATATTTGCAGCCGATAATCAGTATAACTCATTAATACATAAACATTATGGAGAAAACTTGGAGATGGTTCGGCAAGAAAGATAAGATTACGCTCGACATGCTGCGTCAAATCGGTGTGGAAGGTATCGTTACCGCTTTGCACGATGTACCTAACGGAGAAATATGGACTAAAGAAGCCATCAATGATCTGAAAAAGTATATAGAATCTTATGGACTGCGCTGGTCTGTAGTGGAAAGTCTGCCCGTATGCGAAGCAATCAAATATGCCGGAACGGATCGTGACCAACTGATAGAGAACTACAAAGTCAGCTTGGCGAACTTGGGCAAGTGCGGTGTGAAAACGATATGTTATAACTTCATGCCTGTCATCGACTGGATACGCACGGACTTACAACATCCCTGGGCGGATGGAACTTCATCGCTCTATTTCGACCGTATCCGTTTCGCTTACTTCGACCTTCGCATTCTCCAACGTGAAGGAGCAGAAAAAGAATACTCGCCGGAAGAGTTGGCAAAAGTGGCTGAACTGGATAAGACAATCACCGAAGCTGAAAAAGACGAACTGATTGATACGATTATTGTAAAGACACAAGGTTTTGTAAACGGAAATATAAAAGAAGGAGACAAAAATCCGGTGAATATTTTCAGGAGTTTGTTGGCTTTATACAAAGGAATAGACCGTGACACCCTTCGTGAAAATATGCGTTATTTCCTTTCTGCGATTATGCCGGTATGTGAAGAATACGGCGTAAATATGTGCGTACATCCTGACGATCCTCCTTTCCAGGTATTGGGCCTGCCACGCATCGTTACGAATGAAGCAGATATTGCCTGGTTCCTGAATGCGGTCGATAATCCGCACAACGGACTGACTTTCTGCGCCGGTTCTCTCAGCGCAGGCGAGCATAATGATACGCGTGAATTGGCGAAGAAGTTTGCAAAACGCACCCACTTTGTTCACTTGCGCAGTACAGCAGCCATGCCCGGAGGTAATTTCATAGAAAGTTCCCATCTGGAAGGACGCGGGCATATCATTGACCTTATCCGCATCTTCGAGAAGGAAAATCCGGAACTGCCCATGCGCGTGGATCATGGACGAATGATGCTGGGAGATGAAGATAAAGGCTATAATCCCGGATACTCATTCCACGGACGCATGTTGGCATTGGCACAGGTGGAAGGAATGATGGCTGTGGTGCGGGATGAGTTAAAGGAGTGATTAGCGGTAAGTGATTAATGATAAGTGAATAATAAACAAGTGATTATATAAAAAGAACATTATGAACGAACAATTCAGTATTGCAGGCAAAGTAGCCGTCATCACCGGTGCAGGTGGTGTATTAGGCGGTAGCATCGCTAAATGCTTCATGCAACAAGGCGCCAAGGTAGTAGCCGTCGACATTCGTCAGGAACAATTAGACAAACGTGTGGAAGAACTGAGAATTTACGGTGAAGATGTGATCGGTATCGTTGGCAATGTGCTGGACATTGCCAGTCTCGAAAAACTGGCAGACGATATCGTTGCCAAATGGGGACGTGTGGATATTCTGCTTAATATTGCCGGAGGTAACATGCCGGGCGCTACCCTTTCCCCTGAGCAAAATTTCTATGACATGGATATTTCTTGCTGGGAAAAGGTAACCAACTTGAACATGAACGGAACAGTTTACCCGTCTTTGGTATTCAGCAAGATTATGGCAAAACAGGGTAAAGGCTGTATTGTCAACGTATCTTCCATGGCTGCATACAGTGCCATCACTCGTGTTCCGGGATACTCTGCAGCCAAGACGGCGGTAGCTAACTTTACCCAGTGGCTGGCAAGCGAACTGGCATTGAAGTACGGAGACGGTATTCGCGTAAACGCCATCGCTCCGGGCTTCTTCATCGGCGACCAGAATCGTGCCGTACTCATTAATCCGGACGGCTCGCTGACAGACCGTAGTAAGAAGGTATTGGCTAAAACTCCCATGAAACGCTTCGGTGATATCAATGAATTGAACGGTGCCGTGCAATTCCTGTGCAGTGATGCCGCCAGTTTCGTTACGGGTGCATTACTCCCGATAGATGGTGGTTTCAGTGCTTTCAGTGGTGTCTGATAGTTAATTCAGAAAGACATTTTTCATCCGCAGGTGACGCTGATGACACGAATTTTATTCAAATTCTCCGCGTCATCAGCGTTATTTACGGATGAAAAATAATAAATTTATTTCTTGCTAAGTAAGTGTTCATAATTAGTTTATACTTTGACAGTATCTGTCATGCTGAGCGTAGTCAAAGCATCTCTTCTCCTGAAATACAAAGGGGGATCCTTCGACTACGCTCTGACTATTCCTCAATGAAATAATAAAAGAGGTTTTGAGCGAAGCTAATGACAGATACTATAAGATAAGTAAACATGAGTACTTAAGTATTTATCCTGCATCATCCCTACTGCAAGAATCAATAATCCCTCTCCACCTACGCTATCTTGCGATTAATCACCTCCATTTTCTCTTCCTGCAACACCTTTTTGTATTCAATGGGGGTTACTTTGATGAAATGTTTCAGATAGCTGTCCCAGTTGTCGAGAATCCTACGTGCAAGGGGGCTTTGCGTGTATCCGGCATGGGAGGAAATCAACTGATGGAGTTCGCGGTTCTCTGACTGGTCTTCAATCAGTGAGAGTTCCACCATTTCCATGTTGCAGTTTGAGTCGAAGTTGCCGTCCATGTCCAGTACATAAGCCAGGCCGCCGCTCATGCCGGCGGCGAAGTTCTTGCCGGTGACGCCCAGGACAACAGTCCGTCCTCCGGTCATGTACTCGCAACAGTGGTCGCCGGCGCCTTCTACAACGGCAATGGCACCGCTGTTGCGGACGCAGAAGCGCTCGCCTACGATGCCGTTGATGTACACTTCGCCAGAGGTGGCGCCGTAGAGCAATGTATTACCGGCAATGCTGTTGTTCTCGGGGAGGAAGCCGGCATTTGCAGGCGGAGATACGATGATTCTCCCACCCGAAAGGCCTTTGCCCAGGTAGTCGTTTGCTTCTCCCTCTAACCGGAAAGTAATTCCATGGGCAAGGAAGGCGCCGAAGCTTTGTCCTGCTGAGCCGTGAAACTTCACCTGTATTGTATCGTCCGGCAGTCCGGCGTTCCCGTAATGCTTGGCGATTACGCCTGAAAGCATGGCGCCTGCCGAGCGGTCGGTATTCATGATGCGTTGTTCTATTTCGACCGGCGCCGGGGTGACTTGTTCACGGTCAAGCACCGAAGAAATTAACCCACAATCAAGTACCTGGGCAATCAGCCCACAATCAACCACCTGACCAACCTTATGCTCCTGCCCCCTCGCCCAACGAATATCATGCTGACCACCACAGAAATACATCAACCTGGACAAGTCCAACTTCCTCGTCTTCTCATTCAACATCCCCTGCCTTACCTCAAGCAAATCACTCCGCCCCACTATCTCCTCCAGACTGCGGAATCCCATCTGCGCCAGATGCTCACGTACTTCCTGCGCCAGGAATGTCATGAAATTAACGACATACTCATGCTTCCCCCTGAAACGCGCACGCAACTTCTCATCCTGCGTCGCCACCCCCACGGGACACGTATTCTGATGACACTTCCTCATCATCACACACCCCAGCACAATCAACGCACTGGTAGCAAAACCAAATTCCTCCGCCCCAAGTAAAGCCGAAACAATGATATCTTTGCCGGTCTTTAGTTGCCCATCCGTCTGCAAACGAATATACCCCCGCAGATTATTCATCACCAGCGTCTGTTGTGTCTCCGCCAATCCAAGCTCGCCCGGCATACCGGCATGTTTCACCGAACTAATCGGACTTGCCCCTGTTCCACCTTCGCCGCCACTGATAATAATACGGTCAGCTTTAGCCTTGGCAACCCCCGCAGCAATAGTTCCTACCCCACTTTCGGACACAAGCTTCACACTAATCTCAGCCGACGGATTAACATTCTTCAAGTCGAATATCAACTGCGCCAAATCCTCAATCGAATAAATATCATGATGCGGAGGCGGCGAAATCAGCGTAATGCCGGGAATGGAATGGCGCGTCTTCGCAATAATCTCATTCACCTTAAAGCCCGGAAGCTGCCCCCCTTCACCCGGTTTGGCACCCTGCGCCACTTTAATTTGCAGTTCGTCGGCATTCACCAGATACTCGGCAGTCACCCCGAAACGCCCCGAAGCAATCTGCTTGATGGCGCTCCGGCGGTTCAATCCGTCTTCTCCCGGCAAGAAGCGTTCAGGGTTTTCACCACCCTCACCGGTATTGCTCCGCCCGTGTATCGTGTTGAGCGCAATAGCCATCGCCTCGTGCGCCTCCTTGCTGATAGACCCGAACGACATGGCGCCCGTAACAAACCGGCGGGTAATCGCCTCCACCGGTTCCACTTCGGAGATATCAATCGGACTGCGCTTGTAAGCAAAGAAATCGCGCAGAAACACAGGCTGTATCTTTTCGTCCACAATGCGGGTGTACTCCTTGAACTTCTCATAATCGCCCAGCCGTGTTGCAATTTGCAGCTTACTGATTGTTTCGGGATTCCACGCATGATACTCTCCGTTCTTGCGGTAGGCGTAGAAACCTTCATTCTGCAAACCACCGTTCTGCAAGCAATCGCTTCCGCCATCACCATTGCCGAACGCACTGCTGCCGCCATTTCCAAACGCCTCGAAATGGTCATGCAACGCATCCTCCGCCACATCCCCCAACTCAATCCCCCCGACGGGAGACGTCATACCGCGGAAATAATCATCCAGCATCTTCTGCCCGATACCCACCGAAGCAAATATCTGCGCCCCGCGATAACTACGCAAAGTCGAAATACCCATCTTCGAGAGAATCTTCAGCAGCCCCTTGTTCACGGACTTAATGTAATTCTTCTCCGCCGTATGGTAATCCAACTGTATCTCGTGCGAGCCGACTGCATTCTCCAGTATGGAAAATATCATATACGGATTCACCGCCGTAGCCCCAAAGCCCAGCAACAGGGCAAAGTGCATCACCTCGCGCACTTCCGCCGTTTCTACTACGATGGCAATCTGCATCCGCTTCTTCTTGTTTATCAAATGATGGTGCACTGCCGAAACTGCAAGCAAAGAAGGAATCGCCGCCTGCTTCCCGTTCACCTCTTTGTCGCTCAGAATGACGTAGTTATACCCTTCGTTCACCGCCTCTTCCGTCCGGTTGCAGATGTCGGCGATGGCTTTGGCAAGCTCACTTTCGGCATCACCCTCTGTGCTGAACAGCATAGGAATTGTCACAGTGCGGAAACCCTTATACCCCAGATGCCGCAAAATATCGAGGTCGGTATTGTTGATGACGGGCGTTTGCAGTTTCACCATCTTACACAACTCGGGCGAAGGGTCAAGCAAATTGCCGTCCTGCGTGCCGATATAGAGCGAAAGCGACATGACCAGTTCTTCGCGGATAGGGTCAATGGGCGGGTTGGTTACCTGGGCAAACAGTTGCTTGAAGTAATTAAACAGTCGCAACGGCTTCTCCGAAAGCACCGCCAGAGGCGTGTCGTTCCCCATCGAGCCTACCGGTTCCTTGCCGTCGGTGGTCATGGGCAGGATGATTTTCTCTACGTCTTCCTTCGTATAGCCGAAGGCCTTCAGCAACTGCGCATGGTTCTCCGCCCTGTGCTTCACCGTGCGCCCGGAGTGGATATTGGAAAGAATAATCCGGTTTTTCGACAGCCACTCCACGTAGGGTTGCGCCTGCGCCAGTTCACCTTTCAGTTCGGGGTCGTAGATGATTCTGCCTTCCTGCGTATCCACCATCAGCATCTTGCCCGGTTGAAGCCTTCCTTTCTCGCGTATTTCGGAAGCGTCGAAAGGCAGTACGCCTGCCTCGGAGGCTACAACGAGGATGTCGTTCCGGGTAATGAGGTAGCGTGCGGGGCGCAGTCCGTTGCGGTCGAGCATGCCGCCGGCGTATCGTCCGTCGGTGAAAAGCAGGGTGGCTGGACCGTCCCACGGCTCCATGATGATGCTGTGGTATTCGTAGAAGGCTTTCAGGTCGGCAGGTATCGGGTTCTTGTCGTTCCAGCTTTCGGGGACAAGCATGGCGAGAGCGTGGGGCAATGATTTGCCGGACATGACGAGGTATTCCAGCACATTGTCCAGCGAGGCGCTGTCGCTCATGCCCGGTTGTATGATGGGGAAAAGCTCGTCGTTGTTGCCCAGCCCGGGGGCGTTGAGGATGCTTTCGCGGGCTTCCATCCAATAGCGGTTTCCGCGGATGGTGTTGATTTCGCCGTTGTGACCTATCAGGCGGAAGGGCTGCGCCAAGTCCCACGTGGGGAAGGTATTGGTGCTGAAACGGGAGTGGACAAGTGCGAGTCCGCTGGTGAAGTAAGGGTTGGTCAGGTCGGGGAAGTAGTCGCGCAGTTGGGTGGAGGTCAGCATACCTTTGTAGACGATTCGTTGCGAGGAGAGGCTGACGATGTAGAAGCTGCGCGTGTCGGGCAAAAGGGAGTTGCGTATTTGCTTCTCCGTCTTTTTGCGGGCGATGTAGAGCTTCTGTTCCAGGTCGACGCTTGAAAGGTTTGGGTCGGTTACGAAGATTTGTTTGATTACCGGTTCGTTCTCGCGGGATATGTCTCCCAGGATATCGCTGCGGACGGGCACTGTGCGCACGGCAAGCAGGTTGAGGTTTTCTTGCGCCAGTACGCTGTTCAGGACGTCCATGCAGAGGGCGGACTGTTCTTCGTCGCGTGGGAGAAAGAGCAGGCCGGTGCCGTACTTTCCCCGTTCGGGGACGGGGATGCCTTGCAGCAGGATGAACTCATGCGGTATTTGAAGCATGATTCCTGCGCCGTCGCCTGTTTTGTTGTCGGCGCTTTCGGCTCCGCGGTGCAGCATGTTTTCCAGTACCTGCAAGCCTTGTTCGACGATATCGTGGGACTTGTTTCCGTGTATGTCAATTACCAGCCCCACGCCGCAGGCATCGTGCTCGAATTCGGGGTTATATAAGTTTTTTTGTTTCATTTCCATAAATACATATTATATGAGTGTTAAGTATATGCGGCTTATTTATTAAGACAATTTACTTCACATCGCACTTAGTTAAAAGACCGTCCAGAACATATTCTGAGAGGGGGTAGTCTAAGTATACGACTGAGGATATCTCGGTCGTATACTTAGGGTATCTCAGTCGTATACAGAGATAGGCTCAGTATGGGAGTGAATTTCACTTATCAGTCTCACCTGATAAACAGCAACTCCCTGTACTTAGGCAACGTCCACATTTCATTATCCACCGTCAGCTCCAGCTTGTCGATATGATACCGAATCTCGTCGAAGTAAGGTGCTATCTTCTCGCAATACATCAACGCCTTTTCGCGTTCATTCTCTATCCTGTTCGCCGTCTTGCGGGCTTCAACCATTTCATCCGTCTTTACTTTGATAAAGTTCAGATGGTCGGCAATATCCTCGATGATAACCAAATCCTGGGCGGCGATTTTACTTGCCTTCTCCTTATCGTACAAGGCGAATATGCGGGAAACATTCTCGAGCAGCAGTCCCTGGTAACGAGTAGCCACGGGAATAATATGATTCATCGCCAAGTCGCCCAGCACGCGCGCCTCAATCTGTATCTTCTTCGTGTACTGCTCCCATTTCACCTCGTTGCGCGCATGAAGCTCTCGCTCGCTCAACACCCCCGATTCGGTAAACAGACCGATTGTCCGGGGAGCGACGTAAGCATCGAATATCACCGGAACCCTCGTCTCACAATCCAGTCCCCGCTTCTCCGCTTCCTGCTTCCACTCCTCACTATACCCGTTTCCATCGAAACGAACAGCCCTGGATTCGCGGATATTCTTCTGAATCATGGCAAACACAGCCTCTTCCGTCGTCTTTCCCCGGGCTATCAAGGCATCTACGCCGGCTTTAAACTCCTTCAACTGCCCCGCCACCGCCGTATTCAATGCCAGCATCGAAGCAGCGCAATTGGCAGAAGAACCTACCGCACGAAACTCGAAACGATTGCCCGTAAATGCGAACGGGGAAGTGCGGTTGCGGTCGGTGTTATCCACCATAATTTCAGGTATATAGTTCAGCGACAGCCGCGTACCGGTTTTCTCGCTCAACTCAATGTCCCTGATTCCTTTAATTACTTCTATCTCGTCCAGCAGCGCTGAAATCTGCGAACCCATGAAAATAGAGATAATAGCAGGCGGCGCTTCATTCGCCCCCAGGCGGTGGGCATTGGTGGCAGACGAGATACTCGCCTTGAGCAAAGCGTTGTTCCTGTAAACCGCCATCAGCACGTTCGACACGAATGCGATGAACTGAAGATTCTCTTTCGCATTCTTGCCCGGCCCCAGGAGGTTGACGCCCGTATCCGTTCCAAGCGACCAATTGTTGTGCTTGCCCGAACCGTTGATGCCCTTAAACGGCTTTTCGTGAAGCAACACCTTGAACCCGTGCGACTCGGCAACGACGTCCATAACGGACATCAGCAGCAGATTGTGGTCGACTGCCAGGTTGCATTCTTCGTAAATCGGCGCCAGCTCAAACTGATTGGGCGCCACTTCGTTATGGCGGGTCTTCACGGGGATGCTCAGTTTGTAGCATTCGTACTCCAGGTCGCGCATGAACGCCGCCACACGGGTGGGTATGGAGCCGAAGTAATGGTCTTCCAACTGCTGGTTCTTGGCGCTGTCGTGCCCCATCAGTGTGCGACCGGTAAGCGCCAAGTCCGGACGGGCGTTGTACAGCGCTTTGTCTACCAGGAAGTATTCCTGCTCCCAGCCCAGGTAGGAATATACCTTTCTCACGTTCTCGTCAAAGTAGCGGCAGACATCCGTTGCCGCCTTATCCACGGCTGCAATTGATTTCAGCAGGGGTGTTTTATAATCCAGCGCTTCGCCCGTATAAGAGATGAAAATGGTGGGGATGCACAGGGTATCTTTCATGATGAATGCAGGCGATGAAGGGTCCCAGGCGGTGTATCCGCGTGCTTCGAAAGTATTGCGGATGCCGCCTGAGGGGAAGCTGGATGCATCCGGTTCTTGCTGGACAAGCAGTTTGCCTGAGAATTCTTCAATCATTCCGCCGTTGCCGTCGAAGTCGACAAAGGCGTCGTGTTTCTCGGCAGTGCCGTCGGTGAGCGGGTGAAACCAGTGGGTGTAGTGCGTTGCGCCCATCTCCATGGCCCACATGCGCATGCCTGCGGCTACGTGGTTGGCGACTTCGCGGGGGAGGGAGTCGCTCTTGTCGATGGCGTTCAGCACCAGCTTCAGGGTTTCTTTGGACAAGTATTTGCGCATGTTGTTCCTGTCGAACACGTATTTACCGAAATAATCGGAAGTCTTGGCAGCCGGCGCCTGAACTTCTACAGCCTTTCTTTTGGAGGCTTCCTCTACAGCTTTGAATCGTAACATAAGATGTTGGGTATTAAATGATTAAATTAAGCTCCTTACTTCAGGAAGATATTATTTGCCGCACACTCCTCGACCATACTCTCGGGCCAGATGCTGGCTTGCACCTCACCAATATGCGCGCACCGCAACAGGAACATGCAAAGACGCGACTGCCCGATGCCGCCGCCTATGGACAACGGAAGTCTGTCTTCCAGCAAGCTTTTATGGAACAGGAGTTCCTTCCGTTCTTCACAACCCCGAATGCCGAGTTGCAACAGCAAAGCCGCCTTGTCCACCCTGATTCCCATGGAAGATATCTCAAAAGCTGATTCAAGCACAGGATTCCATACGATAATATCTCCGTTGAGTCCCTTGTGCCCGTCTCCGGTGGGCATGCTCCAGTCGTCATAGTCGGGCGAGCGGCCGTCGTGTATTTTGCCGTCGGCAAGCTCGCCGCCAATGCCGATAATGAACACCGCGCCGTACTTCCTGGCTACCTCAGTCTCCCGCTCACGGGGCGAAAGCTCCGGATACTCCGCCAGCAAATCTTCCGAATGGACGAAGGTTATCTCGCGGGGCAATACCGGACTGATTTGCGGATAGGCTCTGGAAATAAAAGCCTCGGTATCGAGCAGTGCCCGATATATCTTGCGGACAATCGACTTGAGGAAATCGAGATTGCGGTTGGCTTTTGTGATAGTCCTCTCCCAGTCCCACTGGTCTACGTAGAGCGAATGCAGGTTATCCAACTCTTCGTCGGCGCGTATGGCGTTCATGTCGGTATAAAGCCCTTTACCGGGTTCCATGCCGTAAGCGCCGAGTTTCATGCGTTTCCACTTGGCGAGGGAATGAACGATTTCTGCCCTTCGCCCGCCCACGGCGGGTATCTCGAAAGATACGGGACGCTCCGTGCCGTTGAGGTTGTCGTTGATGCCCGTGCCCGAAAGCACAAACAAGGGTGCTGTTACCCGTTTCAGGTTCAACGCCTGTGACAGCTCGTCCTGAAACTTCTGCTTAATCTCTTTAATTGCCTGCTCCATATCTTCGGGAGCGACAGCAGGTTTATAACCTTTTGGAATAATTGTTGCCATAATCTGAATGTATTTAAGTGTTATTTATGAGGGTATGTCAAAAGCCTGTGGGTACTATATACTTCTCCCAGTCCGCAAAGCATCGTGATGCTTCACAGAATATAAATCGAGCCGACTTTGTCCTGATTGTCAGCCCTCTATATGTGTTTAGTTATCCCCGTGAAGGGGAAATTGTTTCACCGGCCCATTCGCTGTATCGCTTCAATCGTATTGTCCCGCGTACCGAAAGCAGTCATCCGGACAAAGCCTTCTCCGCTTGCGCCAAACCCTACGCCGGGGGTACAAACAATCTGGTATTCATTCAATAATTTATCGAAAAACTCCCAGGAAGATATTCCGGCAGGAGTCTGAACCCATATATAAGGCGCATTCACTCCGCCATAGCTCGTATAGCCCAAAGCGTTTAAGCCTTCTTTAATGATACGGGCATTTTCCATGTAATAATCAATGGTCTGCCTGATTTGCTTCTTCCCTTCGGGAGAATAAACAGCCTCTGCCGCCCGTTGTACAATGTAAGCCGTTCCGTTGAATTTAGTGGACTGTCTGCGGTTCCATAACGCGTTCAGCGCATACTCCTTCCCCGTTTTATCAAACGCTTTCAACGCTTTGGGTACCACCGTGTAGCCGCATCGCACTCCGGTGAATCCGGCAGTTTTGGAGAAACTCCTGAATTCGATAGCCACTTGCGTCGCTCCTTCTATCTCGTAAATGCTGTGTGGAATATCCTCCTGCGTGATAAAAGCCTCGTATGCGGCATCAAACAATATCAGCGATTTGTTCTCCAGCGCATAATCAACCCAGTGCTTTAGCTGCTCCCTGGTCAGCGTGGTGCCTGTCGGATTGTTCGGATAGCAGAGGTAAATCATGTCCACCTTCCTGTCGGGTATCCGGGGAATAAACCCATTCTCGGGAACAGCCGGAAGATATTCTATTCTGCTCCATCTCCCGTTATGACAGTCTCCTGCGCGCCCTGCCATCGCATTGGTATCCAAGTAAACCGGGTAAACGGGATCCGTGATAGCTACCGTATTGCCGGCATCCAGCACATCGCCGATATTACCCGTATCGCTTTTAGCACCGTCACTTACGAATATTTCATCGACATCGAGTGAAATTCCCCGTTGGTGGAAATCATTCCTGATAATAGCTTCTTTCAGAAACAAGTAGCCGGACTCTGGGGCATATCCCCTCATGGTCGATGCTTCGCCCATCTCTTCAACGGCTTTATGCATGGCTGCAACAACTGCCGGAGCCAGCGGTTGGGTAACATCGCCGATGCCCAGGCTTATTATGTTTCTCTCAGGGTTTGCCTCTTTATACCGGTTCACCTTTTTCGCTATCTCAGAAAACAGGTAACTGTCGGACAATTTAGGGAAGTTCTCGTTTATTTGTATCATAGGTTCTTAAAATATTAATCAGCTATTTGTATCACAGATCCTTGAAATATCAATCAGTTATCCGTATTACAGATTCCTGAAACATTAATCAGTTGAAAAGCATCCTGTATAGACGGTAACCGCATCTCCTGTCATATAGACGTGGTTATCGTTTCTCCATTCAATTAATAGCTCGCCACCCGGCAGGTTTATTGTCGCTTTACGTTCCAGACGTCCGGTAAGCACCCCTGCCACTACAACCGCGCAAGCTCCTGTTCCGCAGGCTTGTGTCTCCCCTGTTCCCCGCTCCCAAACCCGAACGCGCGCCTCGTGCGGAGAGAGGATTTCCACAAATTCAACGTTGGTGCGTTCAGGAAACAGCCTGAATGATTCAATCTTCTTACCTATCGTTTCTAACGCTAATTCTTCTGTGCTTTCTACAAATATAATCGTGTGCGGATTTCCCATAGAAACACAGGTTATCCTGTATTGTTCAGGAGAGAAATCTACCAAACAATCTATCAGCCTTTCCTCATCATGTATCACCGGAATGTCGGAAGAACGCAGAACCGGCTCCCCCATATCCACACAGACCGTTTTTATCTTCCCTTTCTCAGGAAACAGCAGCAAGTGTTTAATCCCGGCTTTCGTCTCCAACGAAATACTCGTCTTGTCTGTCAGACCATTATCATAAACATACTTCCCCACACACCGTGCAGCATTTCCGCACATCTGCGATTCCGAACCATCGGGATTAAACATTCTCATCCGAAAATCCGCCTTATCGGAAGGCATAATCAGCACCAACCCATCCGACCCGATTCCTTTGTGGCGGTCGCTCACCCATTTTGCCAATTCACCGGGACACTTCACCGACTCCTTAAAACAGTTGATGTAAACGTAATCGTTTCCAATACCATGCATCTTCGTAAATTCCATTTTTCTTCTATTTTGGATATTTCAGTAGCAAAAGGAAATAAATAACGCCGCAAAGGTAGCATAAAGATTTTATTTCCAATACAATTATATCATATTTTTCATTTATAAGTTATAAATATAGCAAAATGACGGCAAAAAGATATGATTATTCGTATTGTTTATCATAAAAAACGAGATATACAATCTTTCTGTTAACGAAGTAAGGCAGATACTTTTATAATATATCATATTGCAATCAATTCGCAATATAAATATCCAATATGAAACAAATACAAATAAAAAGATAACATTTAGCATCAGATTCACTTGTGCAATAGAAATAATGTAATTACATTTGCGCCAAATAAAAATATCCCCATTAAAAGCCGGGATGAATACAGATAGTAACTAACTTCAAGAATACAGATAGAAATATGTGTGGCATCGTAGGATATATAGGAAAACAAAACGCATTTCCTATTTTAATAAAAGGTCTGCATCGCCTGGAATACCGGGGGTACGATAGCGCCGGCGTTGCATTAATCAGTCCGGAGAATCAATTAAATATCTATAAAGCCAAAGGCAGGGTTTCAAAACTGGAAAACTCATGCAAAAGCAAAGACGTTTCCGGTCACATCGGCATTGCCCATACACGATGGGCTACACATGGCGAGCCTAATCATAGCAACGCTCATCCTCATTATTCGCAATCCGAAAACTTAGCTTTAATCCACAATGGAATTATAGAAAACTATGTTGTATTAAAAGAGAAGTTGATACAAAAAGGCTACACCTTTCAAAGCGAGACTGATACGGAAGTGCTTGTGCAATGGATTGAATATATAAAAGAAAGTAATAAAACCGATACGCTTGCGGCTGTTCAGTTGGCACTGAAGCAAGTAATCGGCGCTTATGCCATTGCTGTTATCGACAAACAGCATCCCGACCATATCATTGCCGCCCGGAAAAGCAGTCCGCTGGTAGTTGGTATCGGTGAAAATGAGTTTTTCATTGCTTCCGATGCTTCCCCTATTATAGAATACACCAACAAAGTAATATATGTGGAAGATGAAGAGATTGTGATTCTTTCCCAATCCGGTCAACCTAAAATCATCAGTTTATCGAATGTGGAGAAAACGCCACAAATCACTCAATTGGAAATGGATTTGCAGAAACTGGAGAAAGGAGGCTACCCACATTTCATGTTGAAAGAAATCTTTGAGCAACCCCGAACATTACGTGATTGCATGAGAGGACGTATCAATGTTGATTGCAACAACCTGGCTCTTTCCGGTATTTTCAATCACAAAGAGAAATTCCTGAAAGCGCGCCGCATACTTATCCTTGCGTGCGGAACTTCCTGGCATGCCGGTCTGATTGGCGAATATATATTGGAAGAGTTCTGCCGTATTCCGGTAGAAGTGGAATATTCCTCTGAATTCCGGTACCGGAATCCGGTTCTTTATCCGGATGATGTTGTGATTGCCATTTCCCAGTCCGGCGAAACAGCCGATACGCTGGCAGCTATCGAACTGGCAAAAAAAGCAGGGGCATTCGTTTATGGAATATGCAACGTGGTTGGTTCTTCTATTTCCCGCAATACACATTCAGGTTCCTACACACATGTAGGGCCGGAAATCGGTGTAGCATCAACAAAGGCATTCACCGCACAAGTACTGGTTCTCATCATGATGGCGCTTGCCATAGGAAAAGAAAGAAATAGTATTTCTCAAAAGCAATATGAACAAATCCTGTCCGAACTGGACTTAATACCGGAGAAAATCAAAAGCATACTGAAACAGAATCAGGCAATAGAAGACTTATCAAAGATATTCACATACGCCCACAACTTTATCTATATGGGACGAGGTTACTCTTACCCGATTGCTATGGAAGGCGCATTGAAACTGAAAGAAATATCGTATATTCATGCGGAAGGCTATCCGGCAGCAGAGATGAAGCATGGCCCCATTGCGCTAATTGACAACGAAATGCCGGTAGTGGTAATTGCGACACACGATGCTACGTATGAAAAAACAATCAGCAACATGCAGGAGATAAAGGCACGCAACGGACGGATTCTCGCCATCGTAAATAAATCAGACGACAACATAAAGAAGATTGCCGATTATATCATAGAGATTCCGCAAACGGAGGAATGCCTGGGACCATTGCTGTCCATCATTCCTTTGCAATTACTATCCTACCATATTGCCGTAAAGAAAGGGCGGGATGTGGATATGCCAAGAAATCTGGCAAAGTCGGTAACTGTGGAGTAACTGTGTCCCTTATAATTCAATTAACGTATGAACAAGCAAAAATCAACAGCCATATTATTAATGCATTGCCCCGATCAACCCGGTATTATTGCTATGGTTACCAACTTTATCAATGTCAATAGAGGAAATATCATCTACTTGGATCAACATGTAGACCTGGAACAGAATGTTTTCTTTATGCGAATCGAATGGGAACTGCAGGATTTTACCATCCCAAGAAACAAGATTAAAGAATACTTCGAAACACTCTATGCCTCTAAGTATCAGATTTATTTCCGCTTGTATTTCAATGACTATAAACCCAAGATGGCTATTTTCGTATCAAAAATATCTCACTGCATATACGATCTTCTAGCCAGATATGCAATGGGAGAATGGAATGTAAACATCCCGCTAATCATTAGCAACCATCCGGATCTTGAACCGGTAGCCGAACGTTTTTACATACCCTTCCACCTGCATCCGATTACGAAAGAAAACAAGCATGAACAAGAGAAAGCAGAACTTACCCTCCTTCAGGAATATGAGGTCGATTTTATTGTACTGGCTCGCTATATGCAGGTAATAACGGAAAACATGATTAACAAATACCCCAACCGGATAATCAACATACACCACTCCTTTCTGCCGGCATTTGTTGGCGCCAAGCCCTATCATGCCGCTTTCGAAAGAGGGGTTAAACTGATCGGCGCTACAAGCCATTATGTAACAACCGACTTGGACGCAGGGCCAATCATTGAACAGGATATTGCACGTATTTCCCATAAAGATACGGTAGAAACATTAATCCACAAAGGTCAGGATCTTGAAAAAATAGTCCTTTCCAGAGCTGTGGAAAAACATATTCAACGGAAAATTCTTACATACAAGAATAAAACAGTGGTTTTCAACTAAGACAGGAAAAGCGAAAATTCTCTTGAATCGCATCAAAAGAATAAATATCTTTGTAGCGTATTTTATCTAACCGATATACTAAATTCAATGAGAAACGAACATTGCACCCATGTTTTGGGGTTAACCCATCCTCCTATTCCAACTGTACGCATCGGACTTATAGGATTAGGCAATCGAGGTTTGATGACCCTGAAACGTTATATGATCATAGAGCATGTGGAAATCAAAGCATTGTGCGAAATACGTCCCGGAAATCTTGCCAAAGGGCAAGCGGTATTAACCCAGGGCGGGCATCCTACCGCTGTAGGCTATACAGGAAAGGACGGCTGGCAAAAGATGTGTTGTAATCCGGATATTGACCTCATCATTATATGTACAGACTGGCTGACACATACCCCTATGGCTACTTATGCCATGAAACAAGGTAAGCATGTAGCCATAGAAGTACCGGCAGCCATGACCGTAGCAGAGTGTTGGCAGTTGGTTGACACAGCCGAGCATACCCGACGCCACTGCATCATGCTGGAGAATTGTTGTTATGATGCCTTTGCACTAACCACCTTGAACATGGCCGGAAAAGGTTTATTTGGTGAAATCATGCACGCAGAAGGAGCGTATATACACGACCTGCGCGCAATCTACTTCTTCGATGAAAACGAAGGTGGTTTCCATAACCAATGGAACACAGCCTATTGCATGAAACATACCGGAAATCCTTATCCCACACATGGCTTAGGTCCAATCTGCCAGATTATGAATATTCATCGGGGCGACCGCATGAACTACCTCGTATCCATGTCCACTCAACAAGCCGGAATGACGGAATATGCCCGCCGTACTTTCGGTGAAGAATCAACCGAAGCAAAACAGACTTATCTAATGGGAGATATCAACACCACTCTTATCCATACCATCAAGGGAAAAACAATTCAACTCCAGCATTGTACGGTGCATCCTCGCCCTTACAGCCGTTCACATACCATTTGCGGAACGCGAGGGTTTGCACAAAAATATCCGGTATCCACCATCATTCTGGAAGATGCACAATCCGAAAAAACAACTAACGAAACGACTGAAGAACTTTTGCTACGTTACCGGCATCCATTCACAGCAATCATCGGAAAAGAAGGAAATCGCAAGGGTGTACCGAACGAGATGAATTACATCATGGACTATCGACTCATCTATTGCCTGCATCACGGTCTTCCTTTAGACATGGACGTGTATGATGCCGCCGAATGGTCATGCATCACAGAACTTAGCGAACAATCCGTATTAAATGGTAGCCGTCCGGTAGAAATACCCGATTTTACGCGTGGGGCGTGGGAATAAAACAAATCATTATTCTTCTATTACAAACTGTCCTTCCTTCCAGACATACGTTATAGGACGGCGAATGTATGGTTCCAGTTTTCCGGCAACATCCTTTTCCATATATTCGGGAGTAGTAAAAGTAAGAGTCAAGGTGTCGCTCTCTGCGGTAAGGTCAGCTTTCATAAGTAGCATGTCCGCCTTCTCACCTGCATCCCGTACCTCATAGTTCAACAAAGTATCGGGCATCGACAAGAAGTCCTCCATCCGGGGAAGTGTCAGGAATGAAGAAGCCGACAGTTCTTCCCAGCCTATTGTATAGAAATGAATATCGCTATCACATACAGGAGCACATGCCGTAGATACAACACAAATCACTTTGGTACTGTCGTTCGTAGCCAGGAGCTTCATTTGCCATGAGCTTTGAGGTGTCATCTGTACGCGAATATAATCAGGAGAAAGTTCCGTCATTTCCGACTTACTGCCAAAACGGTTGGTTACCTCCGCTTTCATATTGCTTTCAAGAAAATCAATACAGTCCGCACGGTTCACGGATGTAAGCAACGGACTGAGGCTGTCCGGCATATTGATAAAATAGCTTTTGGCTTCCTGCGCCTGCAAAGCATATACACAGGCATAAGCCAAACATAAAAACACACTTAATTTCTTTATCATATTATTTCTGTTATTAGAACCAAGAACACAATTCTTCCAAAAAACGCGCATCTGTTTCATCAAAGGTATTTAGGCTTTCACTATCTATATCAAGAACACCCCACACTTCACCGTCTGCACGAAGTAACGGGACAACAATCTCCGAACGAGACAACGAACTGCAAGCAATATGTCCGGGAAACGCATCGACATCAGGTACAACAAGCGTCTCCGCCCTTTCCCATGATGCGCCACAAACACCCCGCCCTTTCTTAATCCTTGTACAAGCTACCAGTCCCTGGAAAGGTCCGAGTACCAATTCCCCTCCTTTCACCAGATAGAAGCCTGCCCAGAAGAAACCGAAAGTTTCTTTCAACGCCGCCGAAACATTTGCCAAATTAGCAATGAGGTCATCCTCGCCCGCAATCAGGCTCTTTATTTGAGGAAGCAAAGTCTGATACTTTTCCGCTTTGCTGCCGTTGCTGACAGATAATTTTTCTGCCATATTATAAATGTTCTTCTTCATAATCTTCCACTAAATCAGAAATCAAATCTAATTCAAGAAAATCCTTATCATCAGCCGATATCTCATTAGTAACAACTTTCAGCAACTCTTCAACTCTTGCACAAGCTGCTTTGTACTGTTTCTCTGTTTTTATCTTTGTCATACAACTTACAATTTCTACGTAGGTCTCACAAATATACAATCTTAGGCATTGGAACAGTCTTTCTTATCATATTCTTTATGAGTACCTATAAAACGGATAAAAACCTTTTTAGCAGCAAATAACACTATTACAACTAATCCGTAGTCATTACCTTTTATATTAAACACATATCTGTCATTAGCTACATAATCAACACTGTTAAATGTTTGTTTAATATCAGCCAGACATGTCCACTCCGCTTTCTCTGTTTTCTTATACCAATCGCGCAAAAGTATATCAGCATCGGCATGTTTTGTTACGTAATCCCTTATGGCTGCAAATGATATTATTCTCATGACATGCTAATTTTAATACAAAGACAATTGCAGGCTTCTAATAAACAAAACATTTTTCTAATATTCAGAAGTTATTAAAGTTTTATTGTTATGCCTATCTATACTTATTTACTTCCCAAATATAAGAAGAACATTCCAATCAATACTAAAATGAGGTCGGCAGCCTTACTTTTTAAATTCTTTTCACGGAAAAAGAGTGCGCCAAAGAGGAAAGATACCACTACACTGCCACGGCGAACCATAGAAACAATAGAAATCATAGAGTCTTCATAGCTCAGGGCATAGAAATAAACGAAGTCGGCGGCACAGAGGAAAATAGAAATCAGGATGATAGTCCAATCCCAACGAAATGGAGTATTTCCTTTGCGTTTCGGATACCATAATAAAAGGATGACAGGACACATGATAAACACCTGATAAACATTATACCATGACTGTACAACCATAGGATTGAACTGCTTCATCAGATATTTATCATACAGACCACTGATAGCTCCGGTGATGGCAGCCAATACAATAAAATAAATCCATTTATTGTGTTTAAAGTCAATTCCTTCCTTTTTGCCCGAACGGCTTAACATCAGAAAAGAAAGTATGGCAAGCATAACTCCTATCCATTGATACAAATTCAGTCGCTCACCAAATATCAACATAGCGCCTACTAATACCATCACAGGACGGGTAGCATTAATCGGCCCTACAATCGTCAGCGGCAAATGCTTCATGCCGAAATAGCCGAATATCCAGGAAGAAAGAACGATAAAGGACTTGATTATGATGAATTGATGCACTTCCCACCCAACAACAGGCACATTGAATATTGTTCCTCCCAACATCGGGGTAAAGGTGGATATCAATATAAAGGGAAGAAATATCAGACTTGAAAATACCGTGTTCAGGAACAAAACGGGAAGTACGGCATTGTCGCGTAACGATTGCTTTTTGAAAGCATCATAAAATCCCAGTAAGACGGCTGAGAGAAAGGCTAATAATTAGGGTGTCCAGTTTTACGTTCCCGATTTAGCTCACATTTTTGAGTGCTTTGGTTCGTTCTGTAACCCAGTTTTTGGACATGTGCTTCTTAGTGAAAG
>QMCD01000698.1_pt1 | contig 23047 bp, 20 predicted proteins | sample 1821841 | NCBI WGS metagenome assembly QMCD01 (sample SAMN01991225, study PRJNA193472) | Termite gut metagenome, whole genome shotgun sequencing project. | isolation source: worker | host: Macrotermes natalensis
TTGTACTACCATATTAATTTCCTCCTTGAAATTTATTCCGCAGTCCCTGCGGTCCGCATCCTTGCGGTTGTTTTAGGTCGTTACAATACATATATCGGTCAGTCATAAAAATAGTTAATAGCAAAAATAATATTTATTGCTTTTTATCCATGAAACGCGGCGAAACGATACTGCCGCTCATACGCTTATAGTAATCATAAGCCTGTTTCGAGCGAATGCGGTCATCTTTAAGCCCACTGCGGTTATCCGCAAAAAGCTTATCTGCTAGCATTTTATTTCTGGCTTCCTGCGCCTGTATGGACACACTGGCATCTGTGATATCCGATATCAGCTGCTTAAATCTGTCAATCTGCTCTTGATACAGCTCTCGGTTTTCCATGAGCTGATCCCTGATCCTGTCATACAGCCTCTCAAAGCCTTGATCAAGGCGCTCCAGCTCTTCGATCAGGGTAGCTTTCCGGTCTACCGTTTCCTCAAACTTTTCCAAGGAAATCTTATCTTCTTTTAAGACGCTTTCCTGATGTTTGCTTTCAGCGGTAATCTGTCCTAAGATATCCTTTTTCTTAAACAGACTCTCTTCCAGTATCTGAAGATAGTTCTCAATCATGAAATACCTCTCTCCCTATTCGATTTCATAACTTCTTTCCATGTGTCACGCATAGCACGCAGATGATTATTTACTTCTTCCAGGATCGCCTTATCCTTTTTGATATTGGCTTCTACAATGCGCTCCTGCAGATAAACATAGACTCGGTCAAAGTCTTGGGCAACCGGGTATTTCATATCTAGGGTCGCCCGGAAATTATCGACTATCCTCTGTACTTTGATTATATTGGCATGAGCTTTGGGAACGTCCCTTTGTTCAATTGCCAGTATCGCTATATTGGCAAATTTAATGGCACCCTCATAAAGCATCAAAGTCAGCTCGGCCGGAGAGGCCGTCAGTATTTTACTTGTATTATATTGTGCATATGCATTCATCATTGCCATAGCGATACCTCATCCTTGAATTTGTCTTTATATAAGCTTCAGATTCCGTCAGATTCCTGCTCAGCCGCCCAACAGGCCGCTAAGGGCGCTCTGGCTGGACTGCATTTTGGCCATAGCCACTTCCATGGCGGAAAACTGCTTGTAATATTTCTCTTCCAGCGCATAGGCTTTGGCTTCCTGTTCCGCAATCCGCTTGGTATAATTATCATAATCCGACTTCATCTTCTTATCGTTATACAGTTTGTTGACACTCTTAAAATCTTGGCTGCTGTCCAAGAATACTTCCTGCATTTTACCATATAGGTTCTTGGCCAGACCGGTAAAGAATTGGGTTACGGTATCCGGATTACTGGCAATCATGTTCTTTAGTTTGTCTGTCTCGCCGGAAGTATAAGAATCATCGGCATCGCCATGGATGTGGTAAGCATTTTTCTCATTGTCTTCTGACAGGAAATAGCTGATCGCCTCGATCCCGAAACTAGAAAGATAGTAATTCTTACCACCGACCTCTACCGCCGATGCCATGGCATCTTTCATGATCCCGGAGATCGACGAAAGGGAACTGTCCCGGCGCAGCAGGGAATCCTTAATCTTATTTTCCCAGTTCTCGATTTCCGTATCTGACATCGCATCTTTCTCTTCGTCGGTCAGGGGCTGGTAATCTCTGGCTGACTCGGCATTGTACAGTTTATCCATTTCATTGATCAGGGCATTGTATTCTTTGATAAAACTTTTTACCATGTCATATATGCCTTCGGTATCATCCTGAGTGGTCACGGTAATGACCTCATCGCCGGTTTCCTGCTTGGCCGTAAAGGTCAGCCCGTTCACCTCGATGGTATTGCTCTTAGATGTAAATTCCGCACCGTTCAGCACGATAGTGGCATCCCGGCCTGCTATTCTGTTGGCCGCGGAAAATGTATAAGCTGCCGGATCAGCAACGACGTCTTTGGCAAAATTAACCTTGCTTTCCAGTTCCGCAGTTACTGCCTCTGTTATTTTCTCATTGTCATTGGCCAGCTGTTTATTATAATTGATTATGCTCTGTTCAAGGTCATAGACCTTTTTCACTTCACCATGGTATGCTTCTATCTGACCTAAATCTTTATTCACTTCAGCAAGGCGATTCTCCCACTCTTCTCTTTGCTGTATCTGCTCATCCGTAGCGTCATCATCCAGAGGCTCTTCCAGATTTTTTAATAATTCCGTGCGTTCTTCACCTAGTGAGACAAATGCATCCATAATAGCCATATCATCGGCATAACCTTTATCCTGTAGAGCAGCTAAGGATTTGGCTAATGCCCCATCAGAAGCATTGGCCTTCTTCAGATCTGCCTGGGCTTTATCCAGACTACTCTTAGTATTCTTTACCCGTATTGCTGTTTCATTTTCAATCCATGCCTGTTTTTCTCCATCGCTCATTTTGGCTAGGTATGCATAGGAATCACTCATATTAATACCCAATGCCGTCAGAGCCTTAAATCCGTTATCATCATTGGCCGACAGGGCAAAGTCAGCGTCTTTTCCTGTGGATGTCGCGCTCAAGAACATCCGTTTATTAGCTGTGTCAAAGTTGGCATTGATGCCGGCTTGTTTTAACTTACTGACAACATCGGATATCTTCGAGCTGCCGCTCAGGCTGATATCGGTGGTTTTGCCATTTGACGTGACAGAAAAGTTAAGGGTTTCATCTTCCCCGATCCCAGTCAGTTCGCTTAATTTCGTTGAATCCGTAACCGAATTCCCCAGTTTGGCTCCGGTCAGATAGCCGGTTTCGGCCAGTTCTTTGATCTGCAGCTTCTGCACGCCGTTAACGGCCTTACCGCCGGTCAGCACGCTGACTGCATCGCTATTGGAAACTGTCGAGGCTTTCTTGCTGTATGCATCGGTAAAACGCATATTTGACAACGTGCCATTGAACAGTTTCAGAGCCTTAGTATTCAGCTGGTTCCAGATCTCCTGCTTCCACTCCAGCGATGTCTGCTGCTTTGTATAGGTTTGCACCTTGGTCCGCTGCGCGCTGACCATTTCAGATATGATTGCATCCGTATCCAATCCGGAATTCATCCCAGTAATTCTTATTGCCATCTTTTCTCCTCCTCTTCCTTCGGCATCTCATAACTTAACCGCCTTCATACTGCTTATTATGAAATACCTTTGACCGGTTGGCCGATCTATATCTTAAATTACTTTAAATTCTTTGAAGAAGAACGCTCTGCGTTCCTCCAAGCGTATTCTATCCGCTTTGCCAGCTTGCTCGCGAAATGAGCTTGCATCTATACTGAGAAGAACGCTCTGCGTTCTTCCAAACGAGCTTGCTCGCTTTATTATCGCTTCTCATCTACCAGTAAACCGGCCAGTTCCCAGGCTTTGGCAATCATATCCAAAGTCTTTTCCGGCGGAAGTTCTTTGATCAGTTCTTTCGTGTCTCTGTCAACAATCTTGATTGTAATGCGGTTGGTTTTTTCGTGAATACCAAACACGGCTTCTGAATGAGACATGTTCTTATTAAGCCTCTCAACCGCCTTTTTGATCTGCTCGGCAGTGGCCTGTGAATTTTCCTGCTCCTGTGAACTTCCCTGTTCGTCCTTGTTTTCCGCTTTGGCAACAGATACCGTCGTGGCATCTACATTTGCTGCCTGCTCCGGCGTAGGAACCTCGTTATTCTCTACGGTTGCCGGCTGTTGCGGCGCAGCCTGCTTCTGAACTGGCTGTGCCTGATAAATCATAGCACTTCCTAATGGTTCTATAGCCATTGTGTCACCTCCATGTGAATCCTACAATATCATGTAATAAGTGGATCATATAATACTAGTTACTTCGAGTCTTAACGTCGTCTAGTGTTTATATCGGCTTAAATCACAAAAAATTTAGAGGGGAGAAAAATAATTTTCGATAAAAATCAATTTCCGGAAAATTACTTTCCCGGAAATTTGCCTGCTTAATATGAAACTGCTTTAACCTAAGAGGTTTTTCAGTGCTTCCATACCTTCCGCACTGGTGGCTTCCTGATTAGCCTTCTGGATATCAAGATATACCTCTTTGCGGTATACCGGTACTTCTTTGGGTGCGCTGATGCCAAGCTTTACCTGTTCGCCTTTGATTTCCAGGATGGTAATCTCGATATTGTTATTGATCATAATCGCTTCATTTTTCTTTCTGGATAAAGCTAACATTTACTCACCTTCTTTCTTGTTATTTAAGATGTCATAAATCGGGAACTTTATCTCGTACCGATTATCTTCCAAAATCACTTGGCATGCTTTCTTCGTCACGGCGTTAATGATAACAGGCCCTTTTAAATTAACTGACATGGTTTTGATGTCTTTAGGTACGGTCAGCGTAACCAGGATCAGCATCTCATTTTCCACCAGATTGCCAATCGGCGCAAATACTTCATCATCAATGACCGGATTGTAGTCGGGGCATACAATCAAGGGATCCATCACCGGCATGGCAAAGGCCGGCTCCTGAACAGACTGTAGCCAGTGTACGTTGCCGCTGCCCTTTTCGTCATCATGGACCAAGGCAAAATCAGTCAGATCCGGAAACCCGATAATACCTGACGGAAATTGGATGACTTTTTCGTCATCAATTTCGATTGTATCAAAATTCTTAGTTACTATAACCATAGCTTATCCTCCGCTTTCGCTTTCTATATTAATTAATGCTAATATATTTTCAATCATTTGTCAGATATAATTCATCAGTGACGTTTGCATGATCTTTCCGGTAGCCATCAAGGCGGCATTGTACGAAAGTTCCGTGCTGGTCAGCTTAATCGCCACTTCAGAAATATCCACATCTTCATTTTCCGACTTGAGAACCTCGAAGGTGGTCTTCTGGGAGGTGAGCCGGTTGCTGATCAGATCCAGCCGGGCGCTCCTTGTCCCATTGTCGGTAACCGCCACATTAATATCATCCAAGGCTTTCTGCATCACGGTAATGGATTGCTCAAACATATTGTGAACCTTTTCACGGATGCTGTCATAACCCTTCTGGGCCGCATCCAGCTGTTTTTGAACTAAGTCATAATCGGCGGTTCCCTCATCAAGGCCGTCTTTTATCGTTTTCAGTTCTTCAACGGTCTTTTCAATGGCCACCAGATCCGCCACGGCCCGATCCAGATCATCGACATTGCGATCCATCGTATGGGTAAAGATTTCATCGGCTGTCGTGTTGATCGCAATCCTTTGATTATATCCTACATCATATTCTATTTTTTGTCTATCTGGATTGTCGGTCAGGTAGTCGTCATTATACGTAATGGGCGGGAGAGCAATGCCGCCGGCTCCGACTTCGTTCGCCGTACAGTAAAAATAGTGTTCGGGACGCAGGTCACCGTCTACCCATTGATCCTTCTCATAGGTTACTCTGATTTCCGTTTCAGTGTCGACTGCTGCTTTGATCTCCTCATAAGCGGCGTCGGTAAGCAGTATCTCACCGGTTTCCGGTATATAGACAGCCTGGGAAGCCGCGTTATTCGCGATAGCCGTCTGATAGGGATCCGGCGTGTCTGACAGCGACACCTCGGTAACGGCAAATGTAAAATTCTGCAGTGTCCCGGTATTATCTACATATTGAAACGTCGGCAGGATGCCAGCCGTGGTATCGTCATAGGCCAACCGCAGCCTGTGGATATCTGCATTGGTAACCTGTTGTTCTTCGATGCCCGCTCTGGCAGCATCCTGATAATTGCCTTTACTCAGTCCTTCTACATCGCCTAGGTCGGTATAATTAACCGAATCAAAGGAATCCAGGTTGACCTGCTCAGTGATCGAATAACTGAGCTCTTTCGCTTCTACCTCATCAGTAAAACTTAATGTCGTATCGGTACGGTAACCGGTAAAAACATATCTGCCGGCATAGTCCGCATTGGCTGTGGCATAGACTTCGTCACGCAGGGATTTGATCTGTTGCATTATGGTCGTCAGGTCATCGCTGCCCAGATCCTTGTTGGCCGCCTTGGTCGTCTGCCTGATGATATCGGTGACGACATCCGTTGCCGTACTCAGGGCATCGCCGGTAACCGTCAGCCAAGCATCGGCATCCTTGGCATTTTTATCCTTAAACTGAGTAAGCTCGGAGACACTCGAGCGCAGCCGCAAAGCCCGGATTGCCACAATCGGATCATCGGAAGGCCGCGTCAGCTTTTTCTGCGACGCCATCTGCGTGCTCAGTTTATCCTGTAGAATCTTATTATTATTTATATTATATAGTGAATTATTCTGCATGATCTTATTCGTCATTCTCATGTTTGAACATTCCTCCTCTTGTATTATTATAAATGGGGCTCCGCCCCAAACCCCACACTCACTAAAGGTTTCTGTTATACTCCCGTCTCCAGAATCAGGCGGTCGTAGATCTCCGTCAGGGTCTGGATCATTTTCGATGCTAAGGTGTAGGAATTCTGGTATTTTACCAGATTAACCGCTTCTTCATCCTCATCTACGCCGGATACGGAGCTCCGCTGGTTATCTATGGAAGTTGACAGACCCTTATAGGTCTGGTAAAAAGTATTGGAATTGCTGGCATTCAGAGCTACGTCACCCAGTATCATTTCGAGGAAATCTTTGGCGCTGCCGTTCCGGAAGCTGAATTTTTCCTTGCTGGTAAGCAGATCCTTCATTTCATCGACCTGTCCACATTCTTCCACACCCACCGAAGCGCTGCTCCGGCTTCCCAGACGGTCGGCATTGCCAAACAGTTCGGCCAACACAGCTACATTGCCCGCCGTCAGCTCGTAATATCCGTTGCCGCTGCCGGCATCAAGATCTGCCGCCGTATATTGGCCGCCGGTAGGCATCTCGCCGCTGAACATGATACAGCCCAGATTGCCATTGCTATCATATCCGCTGGTAAAAATATCGTTCGCTTTTTCTGCAAATCCCCGGAGCCAGGCATTCATCTGGGTCATGTAATAAGGAATACCTTGAAAATTCGTCGCGGTTCCGCTAGATGCTTCTCTCCCCACCTTGGTCGCGGTGATAATTTCGTCGCATTTATCATTATCCATAATAAAGGTATATTGCTCTAGAGTCTCATCATACGACCATGATGAATAATAATAAATCTGGCCGCCGATGGTCATCTTGCCACCGGTATCAGACAGCCCGCACAGCTTCATATCCTTGAGATCCTGATGCGCTACGTCGAGGGTCACCGTAGAGGTACGCACGCCGTTGGCTATCGTCATCCCGACTTCTCTTACCGTGCCGTTAAAGTAAAAGCCGTTATTGCCGTCCCGCAGCTGTACCAAACCTTTCAGCTTGCCACCGACAGTCGAACTGTTAAGCCCGAAACTATTACCGTTACTCCATTGAACGTCATAGAGACCGTCTATATCGTTCTGATTGACTTTTTCATAATCTTTTCTGGCGGTACAGACTAACTGTTTGTAATCACTGCCGCTGGTCAGAAGCTGGCCGCCGGCAATCTTGACAATGTAATTACTGCCCCCGGTCAGCCGGGTCGGGTCATTGACATCATAGATAGGAATCTCATCCACTTCCACGTCAACCAGTAAAGAAAGCTCATCTATCAGCTTCTCCCTCTGGTCACGCAGCTCGTTGGCTTTGGAGCCGGATAACTCAATGACATTGATCTGTTTATTCAAAGTAGCCAGCTTTTCTCCGATCGAATTGATCTGGTCTACGGTCTGTTTGATTTCCTGGTTAGCGTCATTCTGCAGCTCCTGAAGATTACCGTACATATTATTGAAGTAATCCGTCAAGGCTTTAACAGAAGAAATAAAATCGGTTTTAGAAGTGGTGCTGCTGGAATTGGTTGACACCGACTGTAAAGCGGCGCTCATATTGTCAAACAAAGAACTGAATCCGGAAGCTTCATCATCAAAATAATCTTCCAAAGTCTTCATATAATACTGCTGAACTTCATATTGGCCGAGGCTGGAACCGTTATTCCAATACTTCACGTCATAAAAATGATCCCTGACCCGCTCAATTGCGATAGTATCCACACCGGCACCGGCGCATCCATAGGTGGTAAACGTCCGCAAGGCATCACTGGCCTGCTGCTCAACCTGCTGGCGACTGTAGCCGACGGTCTGGGCATTGGCGATATTGTTACTGGTTGTATTCAAAGCGGCATTGGAAGCCCTAAGACCGCTGCCGGCAATATATAATCCGAAAAATTGTGATGGCATCCCTTTGCCCTCCTTTCATTACTGGAATCATTAAAACCGTACCGGAAGAACGCGCTGCGTTCTCCGCTGCGAGCTGCGCCCGTATTTTATCTGCCTAACGTACTTATTATATGCTCTAACATCTCACTGATCACGTTAATATAGCGGCTGGAAGCGTTATAGGCATTCTGGAACATGACCATGTTGCTCATCTCTTCATCGGAGGCCACGCCGACGATCTGTTCCCTGGCGCTGTATACCTGATCTACGGTCAGTTCTTGGTTGATGCAGTTCTCCCGGGCTACTGACGCCGAATTAGCTACCTGAGAGATCATGCTGTTATAATAGCCTGATAGGTTTACTTTGGTCGCCACATTGGGATTCAAGGTATGGGCTTTCTCATCAAAGAGTTCCTTTAGCTTTTCCGCCGTATCAAAATCCGCCTTGCCGTCTTCCCGGCGGAACCCTAGTAAGGTCGGAGCCTGGCGGAGCTCACTGTTGATAGCAATATTTTGCACCGACCAAGTGCCGTCTTCGGATATCAGGTTAAACATCTGCATCGGATTACCGCTGCTGTCACGGAGGTAATCGGAATCCGGATAAGGGCCGGCAGCTTCCGCCGCCTCTTTCAGGATATTGTTGATTCCGGTCGTGACCAGATTGATCATCTGATCAAATTCCGCCTGTACGTTCATCAGAACCGACTGGGAAATATCCCGGTCATATGCCGCCGGATCCTGCAGATCCTCATAAGTGGCCCGATGGTCGCCCCGGGCATGAAGCTTGGATTTGAGGCTTCCGACATCGGTATTGATGCTCGAAGAGATGGTACGTTCTAGGTCGAACACGGTAGCGCCTTCAATATTTACCTGCTTGTCGCCATTGGCGTCGATATAAGTAGTCGCCAGCATCTTCCAGTAGGGTGTGTGAAAACCGGTTTCGGGATCGGTATATAGGGAGATTTCATTAACCGAATCGGTCTTAACGAAATCATTGCCTTCTATTTTAACATTTACATTGCCAAACACATCATCGTAGTAAGTAATATTGACCATGGAGCCCAATTCATCCAGCAGAAGATTCCGCTGATCCCGTAAATCGTTGGCACGTTCTGTCTTGCCGGTTTCGATCCGCAGGATGTTTTCATTTAACGACCTGATCTGCTGGCCAATCTCGTTGATTCTTTCCACATCGCTCTTAATCGTGGCATTGATGTTATCCTGATAATCGGCAAGACCTTGGTATACGGCATCCGCCCTAGTGATAAATTCATAACAGCGCTGCACGAAAATACTCTGGTTGGCGGCCTGATCGGGAACATTGGCCAGATCCTGCACTGAGGACCAGAGGTTATTCAGCGCCGAGGCAAAATCTTCCCCTTCCAGTTCCTGAAAGAGATTCTCGACTTCTTCAAAGGTCTGGGCTGATACTTCATAAAAAGCACTGCGCCCGGACTCCCGGCGATAAGATTTATCCAAAAAATAGTCTCTTGCTGTTTTCGCTTCGGCGTAGACTACGCCAAGACCGACCTGCTGCGGAGCAACGGCAGATCCGTTGATTGATATGGTATTATATTGTCTGACACCCTGCATTACCATCTGCCTGGTATAGCCAGGGGAGTCCACATTAGACATATTATGCGCCGTGGTATTAAGCGCATTCTGGCTGGTCTGCAAGCCGGATGATCCTACATATAAGCTTCCCATTAACGACATAATATCACCTCAACAATCAAAAGGGTTACTGTCTGGCATCAAATCCCTTGGTATGAATACCAATGGAATCCCCGGCGTTATGTGCACCGCGATTATAGTTGGCCGTTTCCGGCGCCGCTTTCATCGCCTGCAAGATATTCATGTCAAATTCCACCATCTCCAGTGCACTTTTAATCAGCTCACTGTTCTGCTCATTGACCCTTGCCACCTTATGCACTATCGCCTGCAGTTTATCATAGACTGCTGCCAGTTTCTGCTGTTCTGACGGCCGCGACTGTAAAAAATCGATCAAAACCGTCAATTTCAGTTCTTTAACATCCTTGTTGATTACGTTGGCAATATCTTTCATGGCTGTCCTCATGATATTATCCAGCCGATTGATCCTGCTTACAACGCTCTGCTCCTCATCCGTGATCTGAGCCAATTGATTTAAATCGCCGGCAACAATGACCGGCGTTTTTTTCATGGATAATCCAAGCAAGTTCTCATATTCTGAATTGATATTATTCAATACATCAATCAAGTTATCAATCAAACTTGCCACTGGATTACCTCATTTCCGCATATTTTTCGATTAATTTGTCGGCAAAAGCCTCCGGGCTGACATCATAAGTCCCGCTATTAATACGTTCTTTGAGAGACGCTACAAGGTCTTCCCTGACATCACTGGCACCGGTCACGGCCTGCTTGGCTGTCGAAATATCTTTGCCGATGCTGGAGATCTGGACTTTATCCGTCTTGGATACGTTGGCTTTGCTTTCCGTCTTCCCGGTATACGTAGTTTTATATGCCTGTTGTACCTGGTTATAAGCTTCTATACGCATATGTGACTCCTCTCTCTATGGATTTTTATCCATGGACTATACTTCACTATATTTATTATCGGTTTTTTTGCCAAAGACTTTAGCGGTTTTTTCAAAGTTTATAAAAATTTACGGTAAATTCTTTGCCACCTGACTCAACTTACCTATTTCATTTACTATATCGGCAAAAAAACGTAAATAATAAGAGTCTGGACAACATAATATTACGTTTTCCAGCCTAAAATCATGACGAAAGTAACAAGACATTATTTCTTTTGGCACTGTTGCTTAATTACGCGTTTTGCTATGATGTAAACGGATCCACATAAAACACTTGTAGGAGGCTACGATGCGTGAAACTATCGTAAAAATCAAAGAAATAACCAAGAAATATGAAAACAAGGCTGTTGTCGATCATATTTCCTTGGAAATCAAGGAAGGCGAGATATTTGGTCTTCTGGGGCCCAACGGAGCCGGCAAAAGCACCACCATGAACATGCTCTGTTCTTTAATTAAGCCCACCGCCGGAAACATTGAGCTGTTTGGAAGCAACATAAACACGGCTATGAAAGCTGTCGACCGGAAAGTTACGAATGCACGATCCATTAAAAGGAGACTGGGTTATATCCCGCAGGAACTGGCACTTCACGGCAACCTGAAAGCTTGGGAAAATGTCGAACTGTTTACGTCTCTTTACGGTATCCGCGGCGGCGCGTTAAAAACTGCGGTTGACGAGGCCCTTTCCTTTGTCGGCTTAACAGACAAACGAAACGGCTATGCCAAAAATTTTTCCGGCGGCATGAAGCGCCGGCTGAATATTGCCTGCGCCATCGGCCACGATCCGGAACTGCTGATATTTGATGAACCTACTGTCGGGATTGACCCACAGTCCCGAAACTTTATCCTGGAAAAAATCAAATATGCCAATAAACAAGGTAAAACGATAATCTATACCAGTCATTATATGGAAGAAATCGAGGCGATCTGCTCCCGAATCGCCATCATGGACGACGGCAAGATCATTGCCACCGGTACCAAAGAAGAACTGATACGGCTGGTGACCGACCGCACCGATAACGTCATGACATTGGAAGAGGTTTTTCTTACCTTGACCGGCAAAAAACTGCGGGATTATGGAGAGGGGTGATGGCAATGGCTTGGGGACTGATAAAAAATAATTTAAAACTGATGTTACGTTCCAAATGGATATTAGTCTTTATGATTGTCGCACCGGTGGTGATAATTTCCTTGCTGGCAAATGTCTTTGAAGCAATGATGGCAATTGACTATAGCATCAAGCCTTTTGTAACCGGCTACCGGATGACTGAAAACAGCAAATACGAAGATACGGTCGGCTTGCTTTCTGATATCGCGAAGGAAAATAACATAACGTTATCCGAGTATCCGGAAGGCGACATCGAAAGCCTGATTATCGGCGGCAATGTAACTGTTTTTGTGGATATCAGCGATGACAAGCTGATCATTTACCGACATGACGAGGCCGAAGCAGAAAGTGCCATTGTGGAAGCGATGTTCAGTGCCGTTTCCTATAAGATAAATGAAGCCGAAACAATCCTAACCTGGCAGGCCGAGCAGGGTCTGACCACAAACGGTTCTGCTGCCGCTCAAGGACTTGCCGACGCTGATGCCGAAATGCTACGGACCGTCAATATTGAAACGGATCCAGTTCCGTCGGCCAAGGATTATTATGGCATCATCGAAATTGTCTATTTTATGTGGTGCGGCTGTATTTCTCTGGCTGCCGTGATCCCCAGTGAACGGAAGAATAAAATCGGCGTCCGCCTGCGGCTGACTTCCGCCTCCAGTCTGCAATTATATCTGGGGAAATTTATTCCCTGCTGGCTGGCAACCATTATGGAAATGGCAGTGGCACTGATGATCAGCATTTTTTTCCTGGATGTCCATTGGGGAAACTGGCCTGGTTCCATCTTGATTCTGTTTTTACTTTCTTTGGCAGCAACTGCCTTTGGCATGATTCTTTTTACGGTGTTTTCCCATGTTGCCATCAGTATGGCAGCGGCATGGGTCATCTTATTTGCCATGGGGTTTGTCGGCGGCAGTTATATGACCTACATGTACTCTGTTCTGCCGGATGCTTATATCCGGTTGTCGCCGCAATATTATGTTAACCGGACACTGGTGGAATTTTCCACACAGGGACGCAGTGATACTATGATTCCTTGTATTATCATACTGCTAACCATTTTTCTGGTGTGTACTGTTATCGGCTTTCCCATTGCCAGCCGAAAGGAGGTTTCTCAAACATGAATGGATTTCTTACTATGTTACAATTCAATTTGAAGTTACTCTTAAGAAATAAAGGATTTCTTTGCATTTTGGTCATACTACCGTTATTTTCTGTGTTGATGTTGAATCTTCAGCTTGGTACGGAAATGGAAACCGGTAATTTTGATCCGCACTCCGTCCAAGAAACAGACATAGGAAAGCGTCTGCCGATGAGTATGGATCACCATCAATTAGGTATTATGGTAATTGATGCGGATCAATCCTGGCTGGCTGATTTTATCTTACAACAGCTGGCAGACAGCGGAACTTATCGCATATACCGCTTTCGCTCAGACATCGACAATATGGAAGATGCCGCCGCCGAAGCGACTGCTTATGTGAATCGCAATACGGTCGGTGCTGCCATGTATATCCCGCCGGGCCTGGAAGAGAATATCCGTGGCAGTAAGCCCGTTGATGCCGTCTATTTATTCAAGACTTCCGATGACGGGCGGATGACCCTCTTGCAGGAAAGCCTGCAGGCTACGACAACCAGCCTAGCGGCCCTGAATACCGCCACTGCCGGAAAACCGGATGCATTTCGAGAACTGGCGGAAGACATGGCAGCGAAGCGGCCAGAAAAAGAATTGCATGCTTTCATCAGTAATAATGATAATAACGCTTTAACGGACGTACAGGCCAATAATAAAAGTAATATCGGCTACGCACTGGCCATCGTCAGCATTGCCTTCTTATCTACCGGTATTTTTATCGGCTCCATAGCTGTTGATGAAAGGCAAAACCTGATCTTTACCCGCATATTGCTGACTGGTACCCATATTGCCAGTTATACCAGTATCAAACTGATTCTGTCGATGTTGGTGACGTTGATTCAAGTTGTTATTATGGGAATCGGTATCTTATTGTTTGTTAAGGTCGATTTCGGACTGCCGAGCTGGCATTTTCTGTACTTTGTTTTTGGTGCCGGCCTCATTTTTAATCTGCTCAGCGTCGTAATCAGTGCCATCTTCAATAATCTGCTGAGTGCCAGTTATTTTTGCTTTTTTGTCTTTACGGTTTCCAGCCTTTTATCCGGGCTGTATTTTCCTCTGGAATCGGTGGGCGAACTGTGGAAGCGTGCCGCACTGTTAATGCCGGCACATTGGGTCGTCCGCTGCTGTGAGATGGTGATGTTAGGACAAAGCGGTGCTTATTCTACTTTCCTATTGATTGTATCGGGTTTTATTGTTATCATTTTATCAACGGGATATTTGGGAATCAAGGTGAGGCAGAAGTAAGCGTATTATGAAAGAATATTATTTCCCAGTAGTAAAATTTATATCGGTATTATTCCTGATTGCTTATTTTGTAGTGTCAAACCGGGAATGGTCAAGGGAAACCGGCATGGAGCTATTTTTGCTCGCATGCCTGCTTTCTGTTTCGATGTATTATGAAGTAGCAAAGAACAACCGGCTGTTTATTTTACTTGCGGAAGTGTCCTTACTACTGGTGTTGCTTTTCTTGTATGGAACATACTGCATTCTTCTATTGCCGATCGTATTTCTGGACGGGCTGACTTTTTTTACCGCACCTTTGGCTTCCTATTTTCTGCCTCTTTTGGTTGCCGCCTTTGATCTGGATTCTGCTTTTACTTATGCTTCCTTTTGCCTGTTCATCATCATCCTGTATATCCAGCATCATGTCATCATTAAGGAATACCGGACCTATCTGGACGATTTCGAACAGCAGGAGAGCCGGCTGAAACGTTCCCTAGATCACAAAGATGTCTTTCTGCAAAACAAACTGAAACAGAACAGCCTGCATTTTGAAAATCATATCTTGGCAGAAAAAGCCCGTTTGTCGCAGTCCCTGCATGATAAACTGGGACACAGCATCAACGGCAGTATTTACCAGTTAGAAGCCTGTAAGGTGTTGAGTGAACGGGAACCGGCGGAAATCCAGCGCCGGATTGACCAGGTAATTCTCTCCCTGCGGGAAAGCATGGATGAAATCCGGGCTATCCTGCGGAATGAAAAGCCCGATAAAAAACAGATGGCTTTATTACAGCTGACAGAACTCTGTGAAAATTGCCGGCAAAAGTACGGGATTCACGCTGAGGTCATCCTAGAGGACAGTATTTCCTATGATCCGACTCAGATCAAGGCATCCATCTGGGAAGTTATTCTTGACAATACCTTTGAAGCGGTATCCAATGCCTTAAAATATGCCCAATGCCAAAATATCCGCATCCACATTATGATTCATAATCAGTTTATCCGCTGCCACATCAGCGATGACGGTATAGGCTGCGGGGAGATTGTTGAAGGAATGGGGCTGCAGGGGATGAAACAGCGTACTCGGGAACTGGGCGGGACACTTTCGGTAGAATCGCTGGACGGGTTCTCGCTCAATATGATCCTGCCGTTTGAATTTTAGATGCAAGCCATGATGATCCCGAGGGTCATTGACCTATTAAGCAGCTACATACATCAATTATGAATAGCGAGGAAGGAGACTGTAAACGATAAGATGGAGAAAATAAGAGTCATTATTGCTGACGACAGTGATTTCGTGCGGGATGGCATGAGGATCATCTTCGATGTAGACGATGAATTTGAAGTGACCGGCTGTGCCTCCAACGGAAAAGAGGCCTTAGAACTGGCGGCGAGCCAATCGGCCGATGTGATTTTGATGGACATCCAGATGCCGGTTATGGACGGAATTGAGGCAACGGGAGAAATCGTCCGGCAGAATCTGGGCAAAGTACTGATTCTCACCACCTTTGACGATTATGACCTAGTAAATAAGGCCTTGAAGAACGGTGCGAAAGGCTATTTGATTAAAAATCATGCACCGGAAACCTTAAAACAGATGATTAAATCCATACATCAGGGTGTCAATGTTTTAGACGAAAAAGTTTTTACCCGGTTTACCGACCAGGCCCTTCATACGCATGGTGCTTTTGACACATCGCTTCTTACGGCACGGGAACTGGATATTATCAAGGAGATAGCCGGCGGCATGACTAACAAGGAAATCGCGGAAAAGCTTTTTATCAGTGAAGGAACGATTAAAAATCATATCAGTACTATACTGGACAAATGCAATTGTTCCCATCGTACGCAACTGGCGGTGTACTATCTGACTGGAAAGCGGTAATGTGTTATTATGGATGGGTTTTCATTATGCAAGGCGGAGGATAAGACAGTGCGTGACTGTCCTTAGACTTTCAAGTACCCATCCACGATATGGACGATCCGGCGCGCTACTTTTGCCACGTTCATATCGTGGGTAATCATCACGATCGTATTCCCCATTTCGTTTAACTGCCCGAATAATTTCAATACATCGCTCCCACTGCTGCTGTCCAAGGCACCGGTAGGTTCATCCGCCAGCAGCAAGGCCGGCTCTCCGACCAAGGCTCTGGCAATAGAAACCCGCTGCTTCTGGCCACCGGACAGTTCGGCAGGACGATGCCGCAAGCGGTTGTCGATGCCCAGCATCCGGATGACCGGCATACAGCGTTCTTCCGCATCCTTGGTGGTCATTCCGCGCACCATCAGCGGCATGATGATATTCTGTAGTATATCGTAGGTCGGTATCAGCTGATAATTCTGGAAAATAAAGCCGATTTTGCTGTTGCGGATATTGCCCATCTCTTCTTCAGGCATCTGATGAATGGCTTGATCCTCGAGAAAATACTCGCCGGAGTCAGCGATGTCCATACAGCCTAACAGGTTCATCAATGTCGTCTTTCCTGAGCCGGACGGCCCCAAGATGGCAACAAACTCCCCCTTAGCAACCTGAAAATCCACATCATGAAGCACCGCGATCTTTTCTGTTCCCAACAGATAGCCTTTGTTAATTCCGCTCATGTTGATTATCAGATTCTGCTCTGACTGATTCTGCTCTGACTGGTTCTGCTCTGATTGGTTCTGCTTTGATTGGTTTCGCTCTGCCGGAATTTGTTTTATCTGATTTTGTTTTATCTGATTTTGTTTTATCTGATTTTGTTTTATCTGATTTTGTTTCAACTGCTTTCGATTCATCCCTGCCTCCGTATCATAATGGCTTCTGCTTAAACTATCACTCTGCCTAGGTTACTTTATCTTATATTTATTCTCGGTTCAACGCTTCTACCGGTATCAGGCGCGAAGCCTTGTAGGCCGGATAGAAACCGAACAGACTGCCGGTCAGCACGCCAAACACCAAGGACAACATACCACCCCATAGCGAGAGCTCCATCCTGACCGAAAAACTTTCAATAATCGGCGTGATGCCAAGCGATACGAGAACACCCAGAATCGCCCCTACCAGACTAATACAGCTGGCTTCCAACAAGAATTCCCATAAAATATCTTTCCGGTCACAGCCGATGGCTTTTAAGATGCCTATTTCATTGGTTCTTTCCTTGACGGATACGAAGAGAACATTCATAATCCCGATTCCGCCCACGATAAAAACAATCACCGACATGGCAATCAGCAGCAGGGTCAGAGTCTGGTTTGACTGCTCCGCCGCCTCCATCTTGCTCCCGGCATCGGAAATAGTAAATACGGCATTGCTTCCATAGTTATCAGCTAGGACAGCGGTAATGTCCGTCATCATGTCGGCTACCCGGCCGATCTCTTCGGCCACTACGGTAATCGTAGGACTGACATCTTTACCGGTCAAGTATTTGATGCCGGTGGCATAGGGGATAAAGATGGTTTCATCCGGGCTGATTCCCGACGATACGGTCCCCATTTCTGACAGCACGCCGGCTACTACATAGACGCGGTTATCAATATAGACCGGTGCGTTATAGGCATCCAGCATGCTGTCAAACATTTCCCTAGCCACGCCATAGCCCAGCACACAGGTCTTTTCTTTGTATTCATCATTTTCCTCTGTCAGGAAATCGCCGATTGCCAGTTCCAGGTTGCTGATTACGTCGTAATTTTCCTTCACGCCAGCGACGGTATAGCTGACGCTTTCTTCCAAGTTACCGCCTTCGGTATCGGCTTTGACCGTATAAGAAATCGTGCTGTTGGCAATCCCTGGCACATATTCTTCCAATTCCGCAATATCGGAAGTGGAGAGGATGATGTTTTCCGTATTGGTCCGATTTCCAAAGCCAACGAACATCCCCATATCCGGTCCATCGCCACCAGAATCACCGCCAAAATTAGCATTTCCGCCAAAATTGCCGCCGCCAAAGTTGCCGCCGCTGGGCATGCCACCGCCCATTCCTGGGAAGCCGCCGCCAAACCGGCCGCCGCTGTCATTATATTCATAATAGATATCAATGGCACCTGCGTTCAGGTTTTTAAACTGCTCTGCCACTTCCATCCGCCCGCCGGTACCGATGGCTATGACTAGCATAATCGTCGCAGTGCCGACTACGATACCAGTGGATGTGAGAAAGACTTTGAATTTATTCTGAAAAAGATTCAGGATAACCAATCTGAATATTTCTGACCATCTCATCTACCTGTTACCTGCCTTTCCCATACTACCGTTTCGCCTTCAGAAAGCCCTTGGATAATTTCCGTATTGATTCCGTCGGTAAAACCGACAGCTACTTCTTTCGTAACGATCTTGCCGCTTTCTTCGCGCACCTTAACATAGCTCTTTTCCCCTTCCTGGACGATCGCTTTGTTGGGTATATAAAGCACTTCGGCACTTTCCTCGGTAATAAAAGTCACTTCTGCGGTCATGTCCTGATAAAGGATATCGGCCGTTCCCGCTAATGTAACGGTTACATCGGTAAGGGTTTTGTTGGTATTACTGTCTATTATGGCATCGCCGATTTCCGTAACCGTGCCTTGGAAGATCTGATCGGGGAAAGCGGCAATCGTTATATTGGCCTGTCCGCCAAGTCCTGCTGCTGCCATATCCTCTTCTTCTATTGACAGAGTAATGGTAACGGCATCATAGTCATTCAATTCGATCAATTCCGTGTCCTGATTCAGTACGTCATTCACGGCTACGATAGTTTCCATAATAAGACCGCGATAAGTGGAATAAATAATGCCTTCGACAATGACTGCGTCAAAATCTGCCAGTTTTTCCTCAGCTTCACTCAGGTCAGCCAGAGCTTTTTCTTCGTCAAAATTGCTTTGGGCAATAGCTACATCATAGATTTCCTGACTGTTTTCTGCCTGATAGTTTCTTTTCTTCAACTGGGTATCTGCTTGAACCATCGCGGTTTCCCATTGCTTTTTGGCCAGCTCTAACTCTGTTTCCGCTTGAAGTACCGACTTTTCGTCTGTGATGATCTGTTCTGACAGCGCTTCTATCTCCTCGGTCAGTTCGGTAACCATTGCTTCCGCATCGGTCTGGGTCTGGACAGCGATGATCCACCAGTATGGATCGGTTTCCCGGTCGGTTGCTCCAACGGCATAGACTGCGTTGGCGAGCACTTGCCGTTCGGCGGTGAGCCGTGTCTGTTTTTCGGCCAGATCAGCCTGCGCTTCTGCCAAAGCTTCCTGTGCCGCTGTCAGTGTGTCTTCCTTGAGCGTCACATCGTTCTGTGCGACAGTGACGGACTGGCTGTATTCAGACTGGGCATAGGTACCATACAGCACATTCAGCTCAAGTTCGCCTTCTGCTTCCTGGCGGGACTGTTTTCCGCCGGTCTGCATCTGATCATAAACATTCTGAGCCGCCGCCACGTCCTCGCTTAGCTGGGTCCGGATACTGTTAACACTTTCATCGGTCAATTTTAATAAAGGCTCTCCTTGTCCAATCTCCTGACCGTCCTTCACATACACTTCTTCCACCAGCAACTGGCGGTCGCTGCTGGCCGAGTCATTGCCGCTGTTACCGGCTTCTGTACCCGGCATGGCAAAATTCATGCCGCCCATGCCGCCGCCCATGCCCCAGGTATAAGTACTTTCGCCGCTGTACTCACTGATGTCCAAATCAAAGCTTTGTACTGTGGTTCCTACTGCAAGGCTTCCGCTTTCTGTGACACCTACTGACAGCCGACCTGATATAACGGTTGTCTCTTGGTAGGTTATTTCTTCGTTATTATTTAATAAGAATACGACTGCTACCACTATGACCAGTATTGCCGCTGTTATTATGACTGCTGCCTTTTTCATCCTTACCCCCATGTCCGATAAATATAGTAAATATTATAAACAGACAATAAATCTTTTTATAGTCCTGATAAAATATAAGCTATAATATCAACCATCACTAAAACCGCCGGGAAAGCCACCGCCTTGGAAACCGCCTTCCGGAAAGCCGCCGCCGGGAAAGCCTCCTTCCGGAAAGCTTCCTTCCGGAAAACCTCCTTCGGAAAAGCCTCCTTCCGGAAAATCTCCTCCCGAACCGTTCCCCTCCGCAGCATTATCATCTGAAGCATTATTATCTGAAGCATTATTCTCTTCCGAGGCATTATCCTCAGAAAAAGTGCCTGTTGCGGTGCCGTCTGTTCCTTCTGTAACATTAAGCACACTTTCTATATAAACAATATCGCCTTCTGCCAGTCCTGAGATGATCTCGATACTGATGCCATCGGAAAAACCGGTTTCAACTGCTACCTTTTCTCTGTTTCCGTTATTATCCTTGCGGTAAACATAGCTACTATCTTTTTCTGCAAAAACGGCTTTCCGAGAAATATAAAGGACATTCTCGACAGAATCGGTTACAAAGGTTACATCAGCAGTCATCCCTCCATAAAGCCTAGAGGTATCCCCATCCACATGGATGGTGACCGGGTAACTGATGGTAGCATATTCTGATGATGCTGCCGCCGTAATACTGGCAACCGTACCTTGGTAAACGGTATCCGGTTCGGCTGTAAAGGCCAGTTCTACACTGCTGCCGACCTTCACTGCCACAATATCTTCCTCCGATATGTGGATGGTTACGGTATAATCATCGGCTTGGGTGTAGGTCAGCATGGCACCCGTATTAATCAGCTGATCCTCTGCGCTATAGGCGATATCCAGAACCAGTCCGTCTGCTTCCGCATAAATCACATTGTCCGTACCGACAAAGGCTTCAAATGCATCATATTTTTCCCGCAGTTCATCTACATCATTTTGCGCCCCTTCCACGGTGTCAGACAGTCCTGCTGTGGAATATTCATAGATTTCATCGGCCAGCTCACCGGTTAGGCTGGCATTCTTATAGTCAGCGGCAGCCTCGGCATCACCGACTACTTTCTGATTGTTTGCGGTGGCGATTTCCGATTGCTTCATAATGATTTCTTCCTGGTTGTCCGCGATGACATCCCGATAACCCTGAAACTGTTCCTCCAGTTGCTCAAGACTCGCGCTGGCTGTCTCATAGGCCGCTAGGTTGCTGACATAAGCCGTAGCATTATGGAAATCGGTTTCCTCATATTTATTCTTAGCCTGGGTATAAGCGGTCTTGGCTTCTTCATAGGAATCCAGCAGATCTTCGTCTTCCAGCATCATCTGAGCATAGGTGATCTCCTGTTCCAACACTTTGATCTCAGCCTCAAGCGAGGTCACACTGGCACTGTTTCTGCTCAATGCCGCCTCATATTCTGCCGCTGCCCGGCTGCCGGTCACGGTATTGGCATCAAAGGTCTGTTGGGCACTGATCAGCGCTGTCTGATAATCAGTCATGGCTTCCGACAAGGCAATCTCTGCTTCCGCCAAAGCGGCGCTTAGCTTTCTTCTGACGCCTTCCACACTTTCATCAGTCAGAAGGAACAGGGCATCTCCCTGCTTGATTCGTTGCCCTTCCACGGCCAAGACTTCCGCCACCTTAAGGTAGCGGGGATTTTCTTCCTCATCTTCGCTGCTATCTTCCTCTTCTTCGTCCGACACATTAAGATTTAAATCATACCGGACCGCACTTTCTCCCATCGCCAGATTGCCGCGTTCCATGATGCCCAGCACTAGATTGCCACGCTTGACAGTTTCTTCTTTATAAACATAAGTCTCTTGATTTAACATCGGCTCTAAAAACACCGTGTAACCGGCGGCCATAATCAGCATCAGTACCAAGATGCCGGCGATAATCAGGTTTCGTCTCAGTTTCTTATCTTTTCTTATCATCCTATATCCTCATCTCCGCTTGGCATCTGCGGCTGCCCGGCACTATCCCCGCTTGGCATCTGCGGCCAGTCGGCACTATCCCCGCTTGGCATCTGCGGCCAGTCGGCATTATCTCCGCTTGGCATCTGTGGCCAGTCGGCATTATCTCCGCTTGGCATCTGTGGCCAGTCGGCATTATCCCCGCTTGGCATCTGTGGCTGATTCATTGCATCTTCATCGGTCTGCGCGCCTTCAGAAGCCGCTTCACTTGACTGCTGGCCTTCTGAAAAGCTTTGCATCTGCTGCATGCCCTGCCATTGCTCCGTTGTCATCCCAAAGTACACATAAGCTGTCAGATTAGATTCCAGTCCGGTAAAATCTCCTTCCAGATCAACCGTCACCTGATAAGTTACCGAAGAATTGCTTTGGCTCTGCGATACCGGATTAATAGAGCGCACATAACCTTCATAACTACCGTAACCTTCCACCGTCACATAGGCTCTGTCGTCCACTGAGATCTCCGCTATATCTTCCTGACTGACATCGGCCGTAACAGTTACTGTTTCCGGATTACTATAGGCCAACAGCAGACTTTCACCAGACAGATAGCTGCCCTTCCGCACCCCAACCATTACAATATTTCCGGCAGTTTTAGTATAAAAGTAACCATCAGCAATTGTCTGTTCAAAAATAGCTAGGTTTTCCTCCGCCTCATCCTTGGCCTCCGCAAGGGCGGCATAAGTTTCTTCCAGTTTCTGTGCGCTAGTATCATATATTTGCTGAGCATTTTGATTTTCTGCTATCGTGATATCAAAATCCGCCTGATTTGTCAGCGCTGCCTGCTGATATTCCGTTCTGGCTTGTTCTAACTGGGCCTCAAGATCTAAGAGTTCACTATTGGCCAGATCCAAGCCGGCAGCGGCAGCCGCGACAGCTTCCTCATATTGTTTAAGGGCTTCTTTATATGCCGCTCCGTTTTCCTGTACCAGTTCATCCAGCAGATTGTATACCGTCAGTCTCTCAGCATCTTTATTGGCCTTGGCAGAAGCTCCAGAATTGCCCATTCCTCCGCCGAATGTATTGCCTGATCCGCCGGCCGCACCACCGCCAGCCGCACCACCGCCAGCCGCATCGCCACCGGCCGCA
>QMCD01000734.1_pt2 | contig 23040 bp, 23 predicted proteins | sample 1821841 | NCBI WGS metagenome assembly QMCD01 (sample SAMN01991225, study PRJNA193472) | Termite gut metagenome, whole genome shotgun sequencing project. | isolation source: worker | host: Macrotermes natalensis
ATAATGTATGGCGAAAATCATCCTGATCAGGTATTGTGTATTCCGGATTTTTAACCGACCTTTGTATCCGAAAATTTTATATAACTATTTTAAGATTAAAGATTATGAGAATAGAAAAAATTGTATCTCGTGAGATTCTTGATTCCCGTGGTAATCCTACGGTTGAGGTAGATGTGATGCTGGAATGCGGAGTGATGGGACGTGCGTCTGTTCCGTCGGGCGCTTCTACCGGTGAAAACGAAGCGTTGGAATTGCGCGACGGTGACAAATCACGTTATCTGGGTAAAGGAGTGTTGAAAGCCGTTTCGAATGTAAATGATGTGATTGCTCCGGCTCTTATCGGTATGTCTACACTTGAACAACGTGCCATTGATAAAAAAATGTTGGCATTGGACGGGACGTCTACAAAGTCAAAATTAGGTGCTAATGCTATTCTGGGCGTTTCGCTGGCGGTTGCAAAGGCGGCTGCCAATTACCTGGATATTCCTTTGTACAGGTATATCGGCGGAACGAATACATATACATTGCCTGTTCCGATGATGAACATCATCAACGGCGGTTCTCACTCTGACGCTCCGATTGCGTTTCAGGAATTTATGATTCGTCCGGTAGGCGCTCCTTCTTTCAAAGAAGGCCTTCGTTGTGGCGCCGAAGTGTTCCATGCTTTGAAAAAAGTACTTCATGACAGGGGGCTTAGCACGGCAGTCGGTGACGAAGGTGGTTTCGCTCCCGCATTGAACGGAACGGAAGACGCATTATCAAAGCGATTGAGGCAGCAGGTTACAAAGCCGGCGTTGATGTAATGATCGGTCTTGACTGTGCTTCTTCCGAATTTTATAAAGATGGCGTCTATGACTATTCTAAATTCGAAGGCACCGGCGGTGCGAAACGTACTTCTGCCGAACAGGCTGATTACCTGGCTGAATTAGTGGCAAAATATCCGATTGATTCGATTGAAGACGGTATGAGCGAAAACGACTGGGACGGCTGGAAATTGCTGACGGATAAGATTGGTGACAAATGCCAGTTGGTGGGCGACGACCTGTTCGTGACAAACGTAGAATTCCTGAAGAAAGGTATTGAACTGGGCTGCGGTAACTCTATCCTGATCAAGGTAAATCAGATCGGTTCGTTGAGCGAAACACTGGATGCGATTGAAATGGCTCACCGTCATGGATATACTTCCGTAACAAGTCATCGTTCGGGTGAAACGGAAGATGCGACTATCGCTGATATCGCTGTTGCAACCAACAGTGGTCAGATAAAAACAGGTTCTTTGAGTCGCAGCGACCGTATGGCTAAATACAATCAGTTGTTACGCATTGAAGAAGAATTAGGAAGTTTAGCTGTTTACGGATATAAACGGATTAAGTAATAACACTTTGAGTGAATAAATGATCAATTGGAGATAGCGTCTTTGTAAAAAGGCGCTATTTTGCATTATAAAGGGAATGGTTAATAGACAGGGTTAAAAAAAGCCGGTGATTGTGTATACGGCAAAGCCTGCAACCCATGCGACGGCAGTGCTGTATATGGCGGAGAACAAGGCCCATTTCCAGCCGGCTTCGTTGCGTATGGCGGCCAATGCTGCGATACATGGGAAATACAACAGGATGAATACCATGAATGCCAGCGCTGAGCGTTGTGTAAAATCTTCGGATGTTATAAGTGTCTTGGAGAGCGTCGCTTCGTTTTCATTCTTGTACAGTACGCCCAATGTGCTTACGACAATTTCTTTTGCGGCGGTTCCCGAGAGAAGGGCAACGGTTGCTTTCCAGTTGAGTCCCAGCGGTCTCATGACCGGTTCACAGCATTTGCCGATCTGTCCCAGGAATGAATCTTCGAATGATTGTCCGGTATTGTTGCCGGATGAAATGACCGTTGCGTGATTCGCATCCTGTGTTGCCGCCATGGTGGTTTGTGCGGTTTTGCTTGCTTTGTTATGAGGGAAATTCTGTGGATAGTAGCTTAGGAACCAGATGATAACGGAAGCGACAAGTATGATTCCTCCCATCTTTTTCAGGTATTGCTCGCCTTTATCCCACATGTGTTTCAGGGTTGCGTTTAGTGTCGGCATACGGTATGGCGGCAGTTCCATGACGAAAGGTGTTTCTTCTTTTTTGAAATATGTTTTCCGGAAAACTTTGGCTGTCAGTATGGCGATGATGATACCCAGTATATACATGGATATTAAAACGGTTCCGGCATGGTTGGGGAAGAATGTGCCGGCAAGGAGTACAAATACGGGTATTCGCGCACTGCATGACATGAACGGATTGATGAGTATCGTTATCAGGCGGCTGCTGTGGCTTTCGATCGTTCGTGTCGCCATGATAGCGGGCACGTTACATCCGAATCCCATGATAAGGGGAATGAATGATTTGCCGTGCAGTCCCATTTTATGCATGATTTTGTCCATGATAAATGCGGCGCGCGCCATATATCCGGAATCTTCCATAAAGGAAATGAACAGATATAAGATGAGAATGTTCGGTAGGAATACAATGACGCTTCCCACCCCTCCGATAATACCGTTTACGAGCAGGTCTTTAAAGGGGCCCTCCGGCATATTCCCGGAAATAAAATCGCTGAGTTTTTCGACGCCCAGTTCAATCCATTCCTGGGGATAAGCGCCCAGGTAGAAGGTCGCCATAAACATGATCCACATCAACAGGATAAATATGGGGAAACCGAGCCATTTATTTGTAACGAGACCGTCGATATAGCGGGTCTTCTTGTTGGAATCAATCGTCCCCTCCGTATACGTCTCTTTCAGCGCTCCTTCAATGAACCCGTATTTGGCATCGGAAATAACCGTTTCTATATCCTCATTTGTCTGATGTTCTATACGCTCCGCCGCTTTGCCGGCAAACTTTTTCCACTTATTGTAGTCGGAACAATGGCTCAATAATGTTTCGATTTCCTTATCATGTTCCAGCAGTTTTATCGCCCAGTAGCGTGCCGGGAATTGCTGCGGCACATCATTGCTCCGGCGTATCATCTCGTTGAGTGTTGTTATTTCAGGTTCCGATACCGTTCCGTAGTAGATATGGATGTGGCGGGCTATTTTATTACGGTTTTCAAATATGTCGATGACCGTATCCAGCAGAATATCAAGTCCCTTTTTGTTTTTGGCTACCGTAGGGATCATCGGCACTCCGATCATGCCTCCCAGTTTCTTATAGTCAAGTTTGGCGCCGCTGGCCTGTAGCTCGTCATACATGTTGAGCGCGACGACCATACGCGGATTGAGGTCTATCAGTTCGGTGGTAAGATACAGGTTACGTTCGATATTGGAGGCAACGACCGTATCTATAATTACATCGGGCATCTGTTCAAAAATATGCCTGCGTACATACCTTTCTTCAGGCGAATAGACCGAGAGCGAGTAAGTGCCCGGTAAGTCGGTGATGTTGAAATGGTAACCTTTGTAATTGAAATGTCCGGTTTTGGCGTCAACCGTGACGCCGCTGTAGTTGCCTACATGCTCGCTCTTTCCGGAAAGGGCGTTGAACAGGGATGTTTTTCCGCTGTTGGGGTTTCCGGCAAGCGCAATGTTTATCACGTTTTTACGGTAGGCAAGATCTTTATCCGGTTTGTGGCGGTGGCGTCCTTTTTGTTTTTCCGGGTATTCGTTTGCGCATGAATGCTGTCCGGATGTTTGCCGTACCGCGTATTCATCGTGGATGGAATGATGCGATCCGTACCCATGCTTATCGCCTGCGCTTATCGCCTCTATCAGTTCATCCGCTTCTGATTCGTACAGCACTTCTATCATCTCTGCCTCACTGTGCCTTAAAGAGACTTCATATCCCATGATGGAATATTTAACAGGGTCTTTCAGCGGAGAATTCAGAATTGATGTGACTTTTCTTCCGCGAACGAATCCCATTTCCGTGATACGTTTGCGAAAACCGCCATGGCCATGTAGTTTTACAATGATGGCCGATTCACCATTATGTAAACCGGATAGCTTCATGTGTTTTATTTTTGCCGCAAATTTACTAAAATAATTCCGCATTCCGTATCCCGTTTAGTGGTGGCATGAGGGCTTTTATTCCCAACTAATGGGGATGTGCGGGCAGGTTAATTAAAAAAATAAAATGAGTATCTTTGTAGCCGGAATACGCCTAAAAACAGATTGATATGGATAAAATACTTTTTTCGGGAAAAATGAAGCTTGCCGATTTGATATCAGCCAATCATAGTCTTATTCTTATGCTTCCCCGTTTTGGCATACCTCTTGGTTTTGGCGACAAACGTGTAACGGAGGTATGCGCGAAATACGGTGTGCCGGCAGATTTCTTTTTGCTTATATGCAATGTTTATTCCTTTGACTCCTATCTTCCGGATGAAAAAGAGGTAGTATCAACGGATATGAGCCGGCTGGTACCTTATTTGATGGCGTCTCACAACTATTATCTGAAAGAAAGACTGCCTCATATCGAACAACATCTGAATCGCATCGCCGATCATATGAATGAAAAATACGGTACGGTATTGAAGCGGTTTTTCGCGGGATATAAGAATGAGGTTTCCGAGCATTTTCTATATGAAGAAGAAGTTGTTTTTCCATACATTGAAGAGTTGATATCGGCTAAACCATGCGGAACGTACCGTATACATGCTTTTGAAAAAGCACATAATGATATTGAAGATAAGTTGAATGACCTGATGCAGATCATTTTCAAATATTTACCGGAAAATGTGCCTCAGGGAGATTCCATTGGGGTTGTGTTTGATATTTTTCAGCTTTCTTCCGATCTTCATAAACATTCGCTTATCGAAGAAAAGGTGCTTATTCCCTATGTGAAATTGTTAGAGAAGAAGCTGGTATGACTAACCGGAAGAAAGTGCTGATTGTAGAGCCTTCATGGATTATAACGGAAGGATTAGTGAAGATACTGGGGGAATCTCCTTCCCTGGAAGTGTTATCGCCTTTACATGAGGTAGAGTGCCTGGACAGCCGCCTTGTTGCGGGGAAGCCGGATATCCTGTTGCTGAATCCTGCGTTATTGTCATGTGCCAAACGGCTTGCATTGAGTAATATAATGCAGGAGTATCCCCGGATGGCGATTGTCGCTTTGGTTTATCAGTATATTGAATATGGGGCGCTTCGTCTGTACGGCGGGATTGTTGATATTCGTGAGGAACGGGAACGGATATGTGAAATTTTGCTTGATTGCGCTTCTTCACTGACTGTTTCCGAAAATTCCGAAGATAACAACTATGAGCTGACAAAGCGTGAAACAGATGTATTGGTGCTGATCGCAAAAGGTTTTATGAATAAGGAAATTGCCGAGAAGTTAACTATTTCGATCCATACCGTGATATCGCATCGTAAAAATATTATCCGCAAAACAAACATAAAATCCGTTGCCGGACTGGCCATGTATGCGCTGATGAATAACCTGATAGAAGAAGGGGCGTTTTAGGGAGTCGGGTTTTTGACGTGGTTGATTTTTTCCGTTGCATGGAATGGCAATTCCGGATATTCATATAATTTGAATTTAGGTTCCGTCATGCCTTCGGTGTGTTCCCAGACAGACTCGTACGCCCTGACATCTTCTCCCATTTCCTCCAATTGCTTCAGGTAGGCGAGTATGGACTTATTTTCCGTAATATAGATCTTACCGATATCTTTTATAACGGGGCTGTGTCGCCGGGTGGTATCATGGTCAAAACAAAAAATTCTTTTACCTTCATCCGTTACTCCGGTAAGCCGGAATGTCATACTTTTGCCTATTCCGGGCAGATTAAGTACGCTGCGGTCGGTAGCGATGAACGGGTATTTTTCCCGTTGAAGGAAGTTATTTACTTCTTTAGTGTACGGAATGTTGTTTCGCAGGATTCTAACAAACTCTTCCTGCCCTTCTTCGTTTAATGTTCCGTATATTTTTTCCTCCGCTCTTTCCTGCATTAAACGTGATATCGGAGCATATACCGCATAGTTCTCATGAAATCCCTTAACCGCGAATGTATAATAGGGAGCAACCCCGTTGTTTATAAGCGTTTTTCGTAACGCGACCGTGTGGCCGCGACGCGACGACGCGACGTTGTAGACCAATTGGTTGGTAACAATCCAGCCGGCCGAAATAATACGATTTATAGCTTCCCTTGATTCTTTTGTCATTTCAAGGGGCGTTTGATAATGTGTCTGTACAATCAACTGGGTAATTCCTATCCCGGATGCTTTTTCCCTGAATTCCTTTAGTATGGAAATCAGCTCTTCATCGACACGCATCGGCAGATATACAGGCAGGCGTGTTCCCAGTCTGATCCGTTGTATTTCGGCGAATTTGTCTCCTTCGGGGCGATTTTCATTTGCTTTCTTTTTTTGCAGCGCCATTTTGTAGACGGCATCGAATATATTGCGTAAAGTGGCGTTCCGGCTCATCAGCGCATCGCCTCCCGTAATAAGAATATCCCTCAATTGCCTGTCTTCCTCGAAGTATGCCATCAGTTTTTTTAGTTTTATGGGCCATGATTCTTTGGGGTAGAGTTCTTTCAGGTTGAAGTTCAGCCGTTGGCTTTGAAAATCATACATGCGCTGACAGGATGCGCAAAGTCCGCCGCATGCGCGTCCGGCCGAATCGGGTATCAGGATGGCCACTTCAGGGTATCGACGGTGTATGTTATGCCCTTCGGGTAGTATCCAGCCTGCTGCATTGGCTTTGCCCGCTTCTACTTCATCTTCTTTTTCCCAGGCCTTTATTTCTCCGAACGTATCGACAAGTTCCCTGGAATAAAGGATATAAGAGCGTAGCGCCTTGTCGTCATAACTGTTTCCTGTGGTATCCAATAAAGATGCATAATACGGAGTTATAAAAAACGGAATATTCTTTTTCTTAGCGTCATGCAAAACCCGCATTGTTTCTTCGGACAAAGTCTTATCTAAATAAAAATTAAGTTCGTCCGGATTTTTGATTGCCATGTGCAGATGAAAGCGATGATTGTTCCACCATTCGTTAACCAGTTTCTGCTTTTCTTCGAAGCTCCGGAACTGCGGAAGGTAGTAGGGGGTGTTAACCGAAAGCCGCCTTCCGAGACGTTGGATGAGTTTACTGATGATACGCTGTTTGTTGGCTTCCCGGAGCTGCTGTATATCGGGATTGAGTCCGGAAACCCATTGTTTGGCCCATTGCATGACTTTGGTTTCGGTAACGGGTTTGTGGTGTACATTGTTCCTTGCATTCCGGAAAATAAAATACAGGTCGGTAAACAGGTCTGTGTTTTTATCCGGATGAACCGTGTTGCGTAAAAAGTCAAATAACAACACGATTGTTTGTATATGCACGTCTTTTCCGGTCGAAAAATCGGTTATTGTTTGTCCGTCGTAATTGATTAGTCGCAGCACCGTATCATGAGGAAAAAGTTCCCTGATTTTTTGTTTGAACTCTTCTGCGGAAACAGCCTCCTTTGCCGTCTGAACCATTTGCGGAAAATCAATGACAAATCGTTTTTTCAGCTCTTTTAATGTCCAATGTGTATAGAGTGTATTCATAGTATAAATAAAATTTGCCGGTTATTTCGTCTGAAAATACCTGTGCATATATGTGAAATCTGTAATGTCAGATGTGGAATATCAGGGATTCTTACAAAAATAGGATTTTTTTATGTTATATCCAAAAAATAATTGCCTTAAAAGTATCTGTTTCGCAAATTTATCTGTGTCGGGTTATTTGAGGTGGGATCGGGCAGCAAATAATAACCGGGATTGCAGGTCGGTCATTATTTGCTGTTTATCAGTGGTTTTGAGCTGAAATATTTCATTTGAATGTTAATAATATGGTTATGTATTATTTTTTTTACTACTTTTGCACTTTTCGTAGAAACGCGTGTATGCGTACATTAAAATAATAATTAATATAATATCGTATGAATTACGCTCTGATAACAGGAGGTTCCCGTGGTATAGGTCGCGCTGTGTGCATTGAATTGGCTGCCAAAGGCTATCCTATTATTATAAATTATGCTTCGAATGAAGCGGCTGCGCTGGAAACAAAGCAAATAATAGAAGAAAAAGGAGGTATTGCGGAGTTACTTCCTTTTAATGTATCCGATGGCGCCTCTGTTGATAAGGCTATAGAGGAATGGTCAGAAAAACACCCGGATGATTACATTGGGGTATTGGTTAATAACGCGGGTGTTCGTCAGGATGCCATGATGGTTTTCATGCAGGATTCGCAATGGAGTGATGTGCTTGATATTTCGTTGAACGGATTTTTCTATGTGACGCGCCGTGTGCTGAAAGCGATGTTGATGAAGCGTAACGGACGCATTATTAACATGGTTTCGCTTTCGGGATTGAAAGGTTTGCCCGGACAGACGAATTATTCCGCTGCCAAAGCCGCAGTTATCGGTGCTACGAAAGCGTTGGCGCAGGAAGTAGCGCCCCGTAAGGTAACGGTCAATGCGGTAGCTCCCGGTTTTATCATGACTGATATGACGAAAGACCTTGATGAAGAAGCATTAAAAAAGACGGTTCCCGTGGGACGTTTCGGCAAACCGGAAGAAGTCGCGGCATTGGTAGGGTTTCTGGCTTCGGATGCCGCCGCTTATATTACGGGCGAAGTTATTTCTATAAACGGCGGACTTTATTAACTGACAATATACCCGGTTGACCACCCATGTTCGCATTCAGCAGGGAAGCGATACATGATGTACAATCCGGTTCAATGAATTAACGTAATGAACAGACGAGTAGTAATAACGGGTACCGGCATTTATTCCTGTCTTGGTAAAAACCTGGATGAAGTAGCTTCATCTTTGTATCAGGGAAAATCCGGTATTGGTATTGATCCTGCCCGTATTGAATACGGGTATCGTTCTCCTCTGACGGGAATTGTGACGAGTCCGGATTTGAAGGGTTTGATAGACAGGCGTATGCGTCAGTCTTTGCCGGAAGAAGGGGGCTATGCATTCATGTCGGCTGCGGAAGCCATGAATACCGCGGGTATTGACGATGATTACAGAATAAATAACGAGATAGGTATTATTTTCGGAAATGATACTTCGGCGCAGGCGGTTATTGAAGCGCATGAGATTATGCGTGAAAAGAAAGATTCCATGCTTATAGGTTCGGGAAGCGCTTTCAGATCAATGACTTCTGCCGTGTCTATGAATCTGTCTACCATATTTAAATTACGGGGCGTAAATATTTCTGTCGCCGCAGCATGCGCGAGTGGTTCCCATGCTGTCGGAATGGGATATATGTTTATTCGCTGCGGGATGCAGGATCTGGTTTTGTGTGGGGGGGCGCAGGAAACAAATTTTTATTCAATGGCCGGTTTTGACGGATTGAGCGCTTTTTCTATGCGTATTGACGAACCGCAAAAAGCATCGCGCCCTTTTGACGCGAACCGTGACGGTTTGGTGCCGGGCGGCGGTGGCGCAAGCCTTATTTTAGAAGAGGAGAAACATGCCTTAAGACGTGGCGCGACGATTTATGGCGAAGTGGTGGGATATGGCTTTTCGTCTAACGGCGGACAAATATCCCAGGCAAGTGAAATCGGTTCGGCTATCTCTATGGAGCGCGCTTTGATAGATGCCGGAATGAAAGCCGCTGATATTGATTATATTAACGCGCATGCCACTTCAACGCCGCAGGGAGACCGCAGTGAGGCGCTGGCGCTTGATAAGCTATTCAGCTCTTCCGGAACGCCTGTCAGTTCAACAAAGTCTATGACCGGACATGAATGCTGGATGGCGGGAGCAAGCGAGATCGTTTATTCGCTGCTGATGATGAAAAATAATTTTATCGCTCCTAATATTAATTTCGAGACTCCCGACGAGGCGGCGAAAAACCTGAATATAATTTCCGGAACGAAAGAACGACCTGTAAATACATTTCTTTCAAACTCATTTGGTTTCGGAGGAACAAACAGTACGATCATAATTAAAAGATATAAAAAATAATAATGCACATATGGAAAGAAGCGAAATCGAATCGAAAGTAAACGAGTTTCTGGTTGAAGAAATGGAAATTGAAGGGGCTGACATCAATGATGATGCGAAGCTGAAAGAAGATCTTGGCCTCGATAGTCTTGATTTTGTCGATATAGTTGTAATTGTCGAAAAAACGTTTGGTTTTAAAATCAAACCGGAGGAAATGTCGGGTGTGCTGACAATGAAAGATTTCTATGATTATATTGAATCTAAGATGCAAGTCTGATAAGAGGTGATGACCGGCGAAAAAAGAGAGTGGAAAGGGGTTACCGGAGGGAGTACCTTCGGACAGAAAGCGATGAAAATTCTTTTTTCAGTCGTGCATGTTCGTGTCGGTTATTTCATCCTTATTTTTGTGATACCTTTCTATATGCTTTTTGCTCACGCGGGGTATCTGGCGATATACCGTTACTTCCGGAGGCAACACGGGTATTCCGTGGTGAAATCTTTCTGTAAAACGTATCGGAACCATTATCTGTTCGGACAAATGATTCTCGACCGTTTCGCCGTTTATGCCGGGCAGAAAAATTTTAAAGTCGATAATCCCGATAATGATTTGTTTCTCAAAATGGTTTATGCGGAGCATGGTTGTATCATAGCGGGTTCGCATGTGGGAAATCCCGAATTGTGCGGTTATCTGCTGAGCCAGCAAACGAAGCGGATCAACAGTATGATATTCGGAGGCGAGGCGAAAGAGGTACAGCGAAACCGTTCCAAGGTGCTTGATGATAATAATGTGCGGCTTATTCCGGTGTCGGAAGATATGTCGCATATTTTTCTTATTAACGAGGCCCTGACAAACGGTGAGATGATAAGTATGCCGTGCGACCGGGCTTTCGGGAGCGGTAAAACCGTAGCGTGTGATTTCCTGAACGGAAAGGCGGATTTTCCCGTAGGCGCTTTTGTGCTTGCATTGCAGTATGATGTGCCTGTCATAGCCATGTTCGTACTTAAAATAACGGCCTCGCTTTACCGTATTCATGTAGTGTCCGTGCCTGTTCCGCAGGAAGGAAACAAACGGGAAAAAATAAATGAAATAACTCGCTCTTTTGCGAAAATATTAGAGGATATTGTAAGAAGATATCCGGAACAATGGTTTAACTTTTATAATTTTTGGAAAAAATGAAAATGTTTCCTTCTCTTGAGAAAAAATATACAAAAGAACAACTGAGGGTTCTTGATGCGCAACGGCTCGCACATGAAATAGCCTTTGCTCCCGTAATCTTTCAGGTTTCACGTTTGATGGAGAAATTCGGTATCTTCCGGTTGTTGGCTGATACGAAAGACGGATTAACCATGGATGAGGTGGCGGAGAAAACGAAACTTTCCCGCTATGCCGTACAGGTCTTATTGGAATCTTCCCTTACGATCGGGACGGTTTTGTATGAAAATGAACGGTTTGTCATCTCAAAAGCCGGCTGGATTTTGCATACCGATCCGCTCGCATCCATTAATCTGCGGTTCAATCACGATGTGAATTATCTGGGAATGTATCATATGGAAGAAGCCTTGTTGAATGGTAAACCGGAAGGTTTGAAAGTATTCGGACAATGGAAAACCATTTATGAGGGGTTGTCTTCTTTACCGGATGAAGCCCGGAAAAGCTGGTTGGATTTTGATCATTTTTATTCGGATAATTCATTTGACGAGGCGTTGGAGATTGTTTTTTCATATAAACCGGCCACCTTGCTTGATGTGGGTGGAAATACCGGGCGTTGGGCATTGCGTTGTGTTGATTATGACGGGAATGTGAATGTCACAATCATGGATTTGCCGCAACAGATCGGAATGATGAAGCAACAGATTGCCGGAAAGAACGGTGAAGAACGCATACATGGTCACGGAGCGGATTTGCTTGATAAAAACGAACCGTTTCCGAAGGGATTTGACGCGATATGGATGAGCCAGTTCCTCGACTGTTTTTCGGAAGATGAAATCACCAGCATCGTACGGCGTGCAGCTGCATCAATGGATGAAAATTCGCGTTTGTTTATCATGGAAACATTATGGGACAGGCAGGTGAATGATGTCGCTGCTTTGTGCCTCACACAGATAAGCCTGTATTTTACGGTGATGGCAAACGGCAACAGTAAGATGTATCATTCGGAAGATATGATCCGTTGTGTGGAAGCCGGCGGGCTGAAAGTTGAAAAAATATACGACGGACTGCGAAGCGGACACGCTATTCTGATTTGTAAAAAGGACTGACGGATTGTTTTATCAGTGTGCTATTGCCCGTTAGCTGATAATTAGCGAACCGGATCGTAAGACAAAAAAAGAGATATCGGATGAGTGATAAAATTACGGATTTTGATGTAAAGGAATTGCTTCCGCAACGTCCTCCTTTTATAATGGTCGACAAACTGACCTATTATGATCCGTTGAAGTCGGTAACGGTGTTTACCGTACGCGCGAATAACCTGTTTTGCAAAGACGGCGTGATGGAAGAAGCCGGCCTGATTGAAAATATTGCCCAGACATGTGCGGTGAAAACAGGTTACAGGGATATGACCGAGCCTGAGCGCGATGGCGTGGTGAAAATAGGATTTATCGGTATGATAAAGCGAATGGATATATATCGTAATCCCCGTGTGGACGAGCAATTCACGACAACGGTAGAAATACTTGAAGAAGTATTTAACGCTACGCTTATCGGGGCGAAGGTGGAGATAGGAGATGAATTGATCGCGACATGTGAAATGAAAATCTACCTGACCGATAAGGTGCCGGTTAACAAATGACTGTGCGAACCGAATGACATGTTGCATAGGGGGCTTTGCAGCAAGGTAAAGGATAAGAATTGGATTTATGGAAGATAACATATTAAAAGCGTCTAAAGAATTTGAAGTCAGGTTCAGCGAGGTTGATTCGATGAACATTGTCTGGCACGGTTCTTACGCGCTTTATTTTGAAGATGCGCGCGAAGAATTCGGGCGTGTATACGGTTTGAGTTATCAGCTTTATTTTGAAAACGAGTGTCCGGCGCCGTTGGTGGATCTGAATTTCAGATATGTAAAACCGTTGCTTCACGGGCAACGTGCGCGTGTGGATATCACATTCCGTAATACGCGCGCCGCCAAGGTTATTTTTGATTATGAGATTTATCTGGTGGAAGACAACAGCCTGGTTACGACAGGCACGTCCATACAGGTGTTTGTCGATAAGGATCGCAACCTGATGCTCACCAATCCGCCGTTCTATGAAGAATGGAAAAAGAAATATGATTTGTTATGACGGTATTTTTAGGCGATAATATAATTTCAGGTTTGGGATTTACAGCGGAAGAAAATTACCGCAATGTAAAACAGGGAGTATGCGGATTGAAATTTTTCGCAGATCGCTATGATATACCCGAACCGTTCATGGCATCGGAGATTGACGATGGGCGGTTGGAGGAGGCTTTTGGAGAACTTGTTGCCGAAGCGTCGGCCGTTAGGGATGCAGATACGGCATACCGGCATCGCAGGCAATACGGGCAACGTCCGGCTGATGGTGTAAACTATACCAAATTAGAGAAAGCTTCGATTGTTTCGGTTTCCGGAGCGTTGAGAGATACAGCTATAGACCCTGCGGACGACCGTGTGCTTTTCGTATTGTCTACGACTAAAGGAAATGTCTTCCTTATTGATGAAAACGAACGTGCAGGGTATGAATACGATCAGATCTATTTATGGCGTTCGGCGGAACTGATAGCTTCGTTTTTCGGAAATCCGAATCAGCCGGTGGTCGTATCGAATGCCTGTATATCCGGTGCGTCTGCAATGCTTGCGGCGCAGCGCGAACTTCGTTCGGGAAGGTATGATTATGTGATCGTAACCGGTGTTGATGTATTGTCGAAGTTTATTGTAACCGGTTTTCAGTCATTCAAGGCATTGTCGCAGGAGGTATGCAAACCGTTTGATGCGAACCGCGCCGGATTGAATATCGGAGAAGCGGCGGCAACGGTGATCATGGCCGAACGCTCCGGAGATGAATTGAAGAGTGGCGACATTGTACTTACCGCGGGTGCGGTACGGAACGACGCCAACCACATATCCGGCCCTTCACGCACCGGCGAGGGTTCGTTTCTGGCGCTTCAACAGGTGCTTCGGGGGATTGACCCCGACGAAATTGCGTTCGTAAGCGCTCATGGTACGGCAACCCCGTACAATGATGAAATGGAATCGGTTGCCCTGACACGTGCGGGATTGCAGGATGTGCCGGTAAACAGCTTGAAAGGGTATTTCGGACATACGCTTGGCGCTGCCGGCGTACTGGAAAGTGTCATATCCACGCGTGCATTGCGAGACCATACGATCCTGAAGACTTACGGGTTCGAAACAGCCGGCGTTACCAACCCGATTTATATTGTGAAGGAAACACAAGCTACCGCTAAGCGCCGTTTTGTAAAAATGCTTTCGGGTTTCGGCGGTTGCAATGTAGCGGTACTATATACGAAATATTAGCAGGATGAACTATATACAATCATATTGCCGGATTGTTCCGGGACGTGTTTTACTGAATGGCGAGGTTTATTTTGAATCTGGCGGTAAACAATGTGTGGCGCATGATTTTCTTTCTGCCGTATATGAGCGAACGGAAGTTGAATACCGTAAGTTCTACAAGATGGACGCGTTGTCTAAATTGGGTTTTCTCGCATCCGAGCTTATTCTCGCCGGTATCGACCGGGAAAGGCCGAAAGAAGATATGGGCATTGTATTTTTTAACCGCAGCGCATCACTCGAAGCTGACCGCAAGTATCAGCAAACGGTTCAGGATAAAAATGATTTTTTTCCTTCTCCGGCAGACTTTGTGTATACATTGCCGAATATTGTGACGGGAGAAATAGCCATACGAAATAAGATGTACGGGGAAACAGCATTCCATATCCTTCCTGATTTTCGGAGTGGAAATGTATGCGAGGCGATCAATGGTATGATTAGTTACGGAGGCATGCAATATGTGCTGGGAGGTTGGACGGAAGCGGATATGGTTTCGGGTATGCCGAGTTGTCTCATGGTATTATGTAAAGCGGGAGAACCGGAAGATAACGGACCGGGCCCCGATCTGTATTTTGAAAAGAAAGGGCTGATGATGCCTTTGACGGATGACAATCTGGACGAATTATATGATAAATGCTGAAACGACGTTAGTAGGGAATTTTTTATTAACTATATAAATAGATAAAACTATGGATGAATTGATTTTGGAATTGAAAAATGAGATTATTAAGGTGTTGAATCTGGAAGGAGTTAAGCCGGAGGATATCGCTGATGACGGCGAATTGTTTGGCGACGGATTGGGTCTTGACTCCATTGACGCCCTTGAGCTTATCGTGTTGCTTGAAAAGAATTACGGTATTAAATTGAAAGATCCTGCCCAGGGTAAGGAAATTTTCAAATCCGTTCGTACAATGGCGGAATACGTGCAGGCTAACAGAACAAAATAAGACAGGATAAACAAAATGAATAAAGAAATCTATATCACCGGAGCGGGTGTCGTATCCGCCCTCGGAATGGATAAAGCCGCTACTCTTGACGCGCTTGTCAATCAACGGTCGGGAGTGGAGCCGATAAAGTATCTTAAAACTTCGCATACCGATCTTCCGGTTGGTGAAGTAAAGCATAGCAACGACGAACTTTGCGAGATGCTGGGTATCCCGTCATCGGCGGCTTTCATTCGTTCCTCATTGCTTGGGATACCTGCTGTCAAAGAGGCTTTGCGGCAAGCGCGGCTTGACGACCGTTCGTCATTGCGTGTGGCATTCCTTTCGGGTATAACGGTAGGTGGTATGGATCAGGCCGAACAGATGTATTCGGATTTTCTGCATAACGATTCGAAAAACGCTTACATCGAATTAAACGATTGCGGCGCCTGTACGGGGCAGATCGCTGACTATATCGGTGGTTTTAGTATGATATCAACGATTGTGACAGCCTGCTCGTCGTCGGCCAATACAATCATGATGGGCGCCGATATGATCAAAAGCGGCCGTGCGGATATAGTGGTTGCGGGCGGGACGGAATGTCTTTCGCGTTATCATGTCAATGGCTTTAATACGCTGATGATTCTTGACCGGGACGTCTGCCGGCCGTTTGACCGCGACCGCGCGGGTATTAACCTGGGTGAGGGCGCCGGTTATCTGGTACTTGAGTCTTCCGAAACGGCGGAGCGTCGCGGCGTAAAACCGATCGGCAAGGTGGCGGGTTACCGGAATGTGTGCGACGCCTATCATCCGACGGCTTCGTCGCCCGACGGACTGGGGCCTTATCTTGCAATGAAAGGGGCCGTCGAAGATGCGGGACTGAAACCGGAAGATATTGATTACATCAATGCGCATGGTACGGGTACGCCGAACAATGATTTGACGGAAGGATTGGCAGCCATGAAATTTTTTGGCGAAAGCGTACCGCCGATTGCTTCCATAAAAGCCTATACGGGCCATACAACGAGCGCCGCCGGTAGTTTTGAAGCCGTTGTGTCGTTACTTGCCATTGCGCATAACTTTTTGCCGGTAAATATGAATTTCCGGAATAAAATTGAAGAACATAACTTTGTACCTGTCATGAACCCCGAACCGGTACGCCCGGTAAGGCATATCCTGTCTAACTCGTTTGGTTTCGGGGGGAATGATTCCGCTATTGTCTTATCGAAAATTTAACAGACTATGTCAGTATATATACAGTCAGCAAATCAAATATCGGCGCAAAAGCCGTTGTCGGATGAGTGGTTTGATAATCCGGTTCTTTACGACGGGATGCGTGTGCCGACCATAGATCCTGATTTCAAAGATCATTTTTCTCCGTTGGCGGCGCGGCGTATGTGTGTGTTGTTGAAACGTGCCGTGATGATGTCGCGCCTGACACTGAAGGAGGCTTCGGTGGAAATGCCGGATGCGATTATCAGCGGTACGGGGCTGGGATGTATCGAAAATACGGAAAAATTCCTGTGGTCGATCATGGAAAATGACGAGAAATTTCTTCAGCCGACTTTTTTTATGCAGTCTACACATAATATACTTAGTTCATCGGTTGCCATAGAGTTGAAATGTCACGGATACAACAATACATTCGTACATCGCGGAACATCATTCGAAAATGCTTTGCTGGATGCTTTTATGCAGTTTGAACAAAAACGTATCAAAACGGCGCTGGTAGGCGGATATGATGAGTTGACCAATGATTATTTCAAGTTTTTCGAACGGATCGGTATATGGGATTTTGCAATCGGTCCGTCACCTAAACAAAAATGTTTTGCGGGTGAAGCGGCTGTCAGTATGTTACTGGGTTCGGAGAAAAACGGGAATACGATCTGCCGGATAAGCGATGTTGAGTTGATGTATAAACCGACGAACGACCAGTTACGGAAAAGGCTTGATGAAATGCTTGCCAAAGCAGGATGCGGATTGTCGGATATCGACGCTGTTCTGACAGGATTGAATACACATCCGGAGAACGATAAGGTATACCGTGATGCGATTATGCGGTTTTTCGGTGATCTCCCCATTATGCAATATAAACATCTGTTTGGTGAATCGTTTTCTTCTTCTGCGCTGGCAGTCTATGTCGCGGCGACCTGTCTCCGCAAGAACAGGATCCCTTCATCCCTGCTTGCCGATAGTCCTTCAATGCGCTTTGACCCTGCTGAAAACAGTGATGATATCAAAGGTGTAAAACGAATACTGATATATAATCATTACAGAAATAAATCTCACTCATTTATACTTTTATCATCATGTTTAAATTAATATGTTGCTCTGTCGTGCAGTGCCTGTTTCTGGCGTCAGGGCAGGTTTTTCTGAAATTCGGCCTCGAAAAGATGGAACGGTTTACCTGGACTTGGAAATTTTTCCGGGATATCTGTACTAACTGGTGGCTGCTTGCATCCGGGCTTTCCATGATTATGGCTTCGGTTATATGGTTTTATATCCTCAAACACAATGATTTGTCACTTGCCTATCCGCTGATAAGTATCAGTTATATATTCGGTACGTTGGCTGCTGTCTTCATTTTTCAGGAAACGGTGCCTCTGACACGCTGGGTCGGCGTTCTTTTCATTATGATCGGCGTTGCATTCCTTACCCGTCCGGCGTAAAAAGGAAACATCCGGTTTCGCAGGCATGAATTTAAACCCGTAAGGCGATAAATAGTCTTAATAAAGATATTTTGAATGGAATAATATCAAGAAACATTGTCAATTAAAAAGTTATGAAGAAAAATCCGGTGGTTTTATTAATAGGAATGTTACTGTGTGTATTTTCGGTATCCGCACAATATCAGGATGCAACAAAAGAGCAGAAGGATGAAATAGTAAGTAAGATTACCAAGTCGGCCGGCGATATGAAAACGATGCAGGGCGATTTTACCCAGGTCAAAGAATTGTCTTTTATGGATGATAAAGTGACGTCGGAAGGTAAGATGTATTATAAGAAAACAAATAAGATACGTTGGGAGTATATAACGCCGTATAAATACGTGTTTTCTATGGATGGACAAAATGTACGGATGACATCGGGCGACAAGACCAACAAAGTACCCGTTAAATCAAGTAAGATGTTCGGAGAAATCAGTAAGGTCATGGCAGGAGGCGTTAGCGGAAGCGGGTTGATTGATTCTCCTGATTTTGACACGCGGTTTATGATTGGTAAGGATGATTATAAAGTGGTTCTGACTCCCGGGAAAAAGGAAATAAAAGATATGTTTTCTTCCATACAATTATTTGTCAATAAGGCTGATAACCGTATCCGTTCGGTTGAATTGATTGAAAAGAGCGGCGACAAAACAACGATCACTCTTAAAAATGTACAGGTGAATACAACGATCGATGATCGTCTGTTTGCCGAATAAAATCCTGAATTCCGTATCCGGAATCCCGGGGATGAAAAACTGAAAAACAATAAATATGAAAAATGTTTCCTGTCCGGTATTCGTAAAATGCTTCCTGATCAGCATCGTATCCGTATTTCTTGCCGGTTGTGCGTCCGTATCGCCGACTGTTAAGCGAACATCTGCGTCCGTACAATCGAATCATACAATATGGCATGCGGAAAATCGTTCCGACAGCCTGAAAAACAGCTATCGTGTTGTACTTAAAACACCTGATAACAGCATTACGGGTATCTGTATATTGAAAAAGAACGGCGACGAATGGCGCGGAACGCTTATCAATGAAATGGGAGCGAAAGCTTTTGATTTTATTGTGACGGACGGGAAATGCGAATTATTGAATGTCATCTCGATGATGGATAAGTGGTATGTGAAAAAGACGGTTGCCGCCGATTTGTATTTCCTGTTTAATGTGGATAATCCGGAGGCGCCTTTCCGTGAAAAGCTTGAACGTTTCGAGCAGGATGGTAATCTTGTTGTTAACTATAAGAAAAGACAGATCCTGGCGGAGCCGGATGGCTCTATTCTGTTGATGAATAACCGTCATAACCTGCAATATGAATTGAGAAAGATGGTAGAAACCGAACCGGATAAAACTTCCATGTAAATGCTTAAAGACGATTTTTTTACGATCAAAGAGGATGTTGGTGCGGATAACGGTATAATTTATCGCTTGCATCTGAACGCGTCACATCCGATATTCCGGGCGCATTTTGCGGGAAATCCCGTAATGCCGGGCGCTTGTATCACACAGATGATCAAAGAACTGGCGGGCGTTTCTTCCGGTATTGCTTATTTTATATCTTCCGTCAGGAATATGAAGTTTCTGCATGTGATCAATCCGTTGGAAAATCCGGAGATTTCGGTCCGGCTGGTCAATACCCCGCAGGAAGGCGGATGTGTTTCCGTGTCTGCCGTCATATACGATGGTGATGCGGTATTTTCAAAAGCAACCGTAGTCTTAAAACCTATTTAAAAATAACACAATTGTGCAACAGCCCACCGGAAAATCGCAGCATATTCGGGAACAATCCGTAGAGAAGGAATTGTCGGAACGACCGGCCGTATCTTCCCGTACGTTGCAGGAACGAATGGAAGCGTTGTGCCTGTGTGTGGTTGTCCCGACCTATAATAACCGGCAGACGCTGGTGGCTGTTCTGAACGATATACTGCAATATACTTCTTCGGTCATTGTGGTGAATGACGGCTCGACCGATCACACCGCCGAGATATTGAATGATTTTGCGGGTAAAATTAAAGTCGTATCCTATATGCCGAACAAGGGTAAAGGTTATGCTCTTAAAAGCGGTTTCGATGAAGCTGAAAAGCTGGGTTATCGGGGTGCGATTACGATTGATTCCGACGGACAGCATTTCGCCTCTGAAATAGAACGTTTTGTCGGATATGCGGAAAAATATCCGGATATGCTTCTGATCGGACAACGTACGACAGAAGGAACTATGCCGGCGAAAAACAGCTTTGCCAATAAGTTTTCCAATTTCTGGTTTACCGTTCAGACTTCTTACAGACTAAATGATACGCAGAACGGTTTCCGTCTTTATCCGTTGTCGGCAATGAGAGGTCTGCGTCCCGTATCTTCCCGCTATGAAGCGGAACTTGAAATGCTGGTGCGTTCGGCCTGGAAAGGGATCCGGATTGTGCCTGTTCCCGTACGTGTTTATTATCCGCCTGAAGAAGAACGGGTAACACATTTTCGTCCCGGCAGGGATTTTTTCCGCATCAGCCTCCTGAATACGGCATTCACGCTTCTTGCAATCGTATATGGTTATCCCTCCATGTTTATGCACCGTTTGTTTACCCAAAAGAAAAAATCATGACTCAGTTTTTTCTTTCGGTATATGACTATTTTTCGCAACGCAGGGGATTACTCTTTACCATATTGTTGCTGCTTGTTGTTTTACTGGCCTTTTCCGCTTACAAAATTAGCTTTAAAGAAGATATTTCCCGTTTCCTGCCCGAAAACAGGGAAAACGAGCGTATAAATAATGCTTATCAGTACATAGTTTCATCCAACACAATCACCGTCTATTGTAATTTTGAGGATGTTGCGGCATCCCGCTCCGGCGATGAATCTTTACGGCCTGAGCCGTCCGAAGCTGCTATAACGGTTCAGGCTGCCGCTATGGATGCGTTGGCGGAGCGCTTGCGGGCACGGACGGATTCATCGTATATCAAAAGTTTGTTCTACCGTATTGATCCGGCGGAAATGCTTGCCGTTTCATCATTTATCATCAACAATATGCCTTATTTTCTGGGTGAGGATGATTATGACCGAATGGATACGTTACTGACACGTGAGGCGATTACACGGCAATTACTGGTTGATAAAAATGTGCTGACATCATCCGCAGGCATGATCGTGCGGAATAATTTCCTGTACGACCCGTTGCAGATGACGGGGGGGCTTATGCGCAAATTGCAGAATTTCAGGATCGGAGATCAGTTCCGTTTGTATGACGACCATCTGTTCAACGAAGAAAACCAGGCCGTCATGTTTATTGATTGTGCTATTCCCGCAAGTGAGACGGGCCGAAATGCGGTTTTTCTCGATTTGTTGCGGTCCTTTATTGCGGAGACGGAAAAAGAATTTGAAGGCGTTACGTTCGAAACTTTCGGTGCGGCGGAGATCGGTCTGACCAATTCACGGCAGATACAGCAAGACACCGTGTTTTCCATGACACTGGCCGTGATCGTCATGTTTGTGTTACTGATTTATTCGTTCCGTAGCGGACGTAAGATTCTGCTGGTTTTTATGGCCGTTCTCTTTGGCGGGTTATTCGCATTGGCGATGCTTAACATCATCAGCGGCGACGTGTCGATCATTGCCGTCGGTATCAGTTCCATCATGTTCGGTATCGCAATCAATTATCCGCTGCATTTTATGGAACATTACAACCATGTGCCCGATTCACGGCTTGTGATGAAAGACATCATCGAGCCGCTTACGATCGGTAATATTACGACCGTAGGCGCTTTCCTTAGTCTTGTTTTTATCGGCTCCGATGCGATGAAAGACCTGGGGTTGTTTGCATCCCTGCTGCTTATCGGAACGATTCTGTTTGTACTGTTTTTTCTTCCTCATTTCCTCCCGTCGCGTATAAGAAATACTTCGGCGAAAAACGATCCTTCCGTTGAAGATAAATCATTGTTAGGAAGATTTGTCGCCCGTCCTTTTGAGAAAAACCGCCGGCTTGTTCTTGCCGTTATCCTGCTGACCGTCTTTTTCGGTTTTTTCAGCGGTGATTCGCGGTTCGAAACAAACATGCAGAAAATCAATTATATGACTTCTGCGCAGAAAAAATCTTTCGAAAAGATGATGGGCTTGTTGAACAAAAATCAGCATGTTATGTATTTTGTGTCGGAAGGGAAAGATTTGGAAAGCGCTCTTGTTGAGAATGAAAAATATGCTTCCGTATTACAATCGTTGGCGGATGACGGAGAGATTTACAGGATCGGCGGGATCGGCGGCTTTTTTCCGTCGCAGATCCGTCAGGCCCGTCAAATAGAAGTATGGAATAAATTTTGGGATACTCATCGCGACAGCGTGTTGACCTGTCTTCATGAAGAATCCCGTAAGATAGGCTTTAGCGAAGGAGCATTCCGTTCTTTTGAAGAGATGGTCAATCGCGAATGGAAGCCTGTTGATTTATCGCATTTCGATCCGGTACGGGAAACGTTAGCGAAGAATTATATCATTGAAAAAGAAGGCAAAGCGATGATCGTTAATTTGCTTTATACGGATGCTTTGCGGGCGGAGGAACTGGAAAAAAGATTAAATGAGTATGGCGCTTCGGCTATTGCTTTTGATGCCGGTTCCATAACGCGCCGTATGATCTCTTCGTTGTCCGGCAATTTTAATTATGTCCTTTATGTATGCGGATTGATCGTCTTTGCTTTCCTGATCTTTTCGCTCGGACGGATCGAGTTGAGTCTGATTGCTTTTATCCCGTTGGCGCTGAGTTGGATATGGATTCTGGGTATGATGAATCTTTTCGATATCCGGTTTAATATTGTGAATATCATACTGGCTACGTTTATTTTCGGTCAGGGTGACGACTATACGATCTTTATGACCGAAGGGCTCATGTACGAATATACTTACCGGCGGCGCATGCTGGCTTCTTATAAAAAAAGTATTGCTTTATCGGCATTGATTATGTTTGTGGGAATGGGTATGCTGATTTTTGCGAAACATCCCCTCGCCCGA
>QMCD01002494.1_pt1 | contig 23007 bp, 18 predicted proteins | sample 1821841 | NCBI WGS metagenome assembly QMCD01 (sample SAMN01991225, study PRJNA193472) | Termite gut metagenome, whole genome shotgun sequencing project. | isolation source: worker | host: Macrotermes natalensis
TGGCGGTATCTCGTCGGGGGCGACATCGATGAAGTTGTCGATAAACTCCAACAGGCGCTTGGCCTCGCCGTATTCGGGCAGGGTGTCGGGCACATTGTGCAACAGCGGCTCGACATGCTTGCGCCGCACTGGAATCTCATAGAATAGCGACGAATTGAACATCACGTCGGCGTTCTCCTGATACGGGAAGATATACTTATCCTCGCCCGCCCTTACGCTCGGCCACCGTTTCAGGGTAGATACCGCATCGGCCCCGCGCGCCTCATTATCGCGTACTATGCGGCGGATTAAGCGGTTGTCGGTCGTAGGGATGCGGTTCACGTCATCCATCGATATGGATGTGAACGCCGATATATAGACCTTGAATTTATAGGACTCCTCTATCTCTTTCGTCAGCTTCGGGTTCAGCCCGTGGATGCCCTCGACCACCAGCACCGAGTTGTCGTCGAGCCGGAGCGGCGTCTCGTGAACATGCCGCCTGCCTGTAATAAAATCGTATCGCGGGATATCGACGCTCTCTCCCTCGAACAGCCTCCTCAGATTGTCGTTGAACAGTTTAAGGTCGAGCGCATCGATCGTCTCATAGTCGAAATCGCCGTTCTCATCGCGCGGGGTCTTATCCCTGTCCACAAAATAGTCGTCGAGCGATATCATAACCGGATTGAGCCCCAGAATGCGGAGCTGTATGCCGAGCCTTTTGGCAAAAGTTGTCTTGCCGCTCGATGAAGGACCCGATATCAGCACGAGTTTAGCTCCCCGCGAGCGATTGGCTTCGGCTACGGCGTCGGCTATGCTTGCCAGCTTCTTTTCGTGGAATGCCTCGGCCACCTTTATAAGGTCGCTCGCCTCACCTGCGAGTATCTTCATGTTCAGCGACCCCATGTTTGAAACGCCCATGACGCTCACCCACTCCTTGTACTCTGTAAATATATCGAACATCTTGTCCTGATGCACCATATCCTCCAATACCGAAGGGTCAGTGCGTCTCGGGACTGCTATGTACATGCCACGGTAGTATGGTTTCAGGTCGTAGAGGTGGATATAGCCTGTCGATGGCGCCAGCGCACCGTAGAAATATCCAACCATATCGGCAAGCCAATACAACGTAACGTAGAGTCTGGGCAGCGACTCCAACAGGGTCACCTTATCCTGAAAGCCGAGGTTGCGGTATATATCCTTGGCCTCCTCGCTTAGGACTTTGTGCCTCGCGATGGCAATATTCTGCGCAATGAGGTCGTCCATGCGCGCCTTTATTTTATCGACATCATCCTGCGTAACCTCATCGACGCCCTCTATCTCGCAGTAGAACCCCTTCGAAACGGAGTGCGGGATACGGAACCTGCGGCCGGGGAAAATATCGTGTACCGCCTTGCCGAGCGTCATGAACAGCGTGCGCTGATATACACGTATCCCCTCGAAGTGGGTGATATCTATGAATTTCACCGTAACCGGTTCGAATATCTTATAGTCGAGTTCCTTTATGCTGTTGTTAACATAAGCGGCCAGATAGGGGTATTTGACGGGCGACGGAAGCATCTTGATGATGCCGCCGAGCGTAGTCCCCCACTCCACATTTAGTTTGCCGCCCGTGTTCTCACAGACTATCTGTACAAGGTCGTTCATAATAATATTAAGTATGTTTTACATGCAAAGATACACCAATTCCGCAAACACGCCGAATTAGATGTACGTTTTTAAGCCCTCTGTTTTGGTAAAATAAAAAAACTGTCTATCTTTGCACCGCTTTTGAAACGGAAACTTAACCGCGACACAGGCAACATCAGGAGATTCAGTAGCTCAGCAGGTAGAGCACATCCCTTTTAAGGATGGGGTCCTGGGTTCGAGCCCCAGCTGGATCACGAGCCGACGAACGAAGCGGGCGCAGAGACCCACTCGTGGGCTATGCACCGCAAGGAGGAGGAAAACGAGCAAAGCGAAGTTAATGCCCCCAGCGGGATCACGGTAAAAAGCGACTTTAGGGTCGCTTTTTTGTTTAATAGCCTTCAAAACCGCATTACTTACACATCTGCTGACACCATGTTGTCATTATAAGGTTGTATCTTTGTTGTGCAAATCGCAATACCATCGACACATGAGTGAAAAATTCATCACATTAGACAGTAGCAATCTCGCGCGGGAGCATATTTGCTGTGCGTTTTCAGACAAGAAATGCAGCGAGGGATACGAGCAGAAAAAGGCGTGGTTGGCGGGCGAGTTCCCCAAAGGCTACGTCTTCCGGCGCCTCGACGAGCGGGCGAAAGTGTTCATCGAGTACGGCCCTGCCGAGTATGCGTGGGTTCCGGTCAATGCCTCCAACTGGTTGATGTTGGGTTGCTTTTGGGTGTCGGGACAGTATAAGGGACAGGGTTATGCGAAGGAGCTGCTCGCCTCAGCCATCGAGGATGCACGGCGACAGGGCCGCCACGGGTTGGTAGCCATCGTGGGTATGCCGAAGTTCCATTTCCTGAGCGACCCGAAGTGGCTCGTGCGACAGGGATTCACGGAGGTCGACTCACTGCCCACCGGCTTCCGGCTGTTGGTGTTGCGGCTCGACCCCGACGCGCCAGACCCGCGTTTCGCAGAATGCACCCGCAGCGGCGAATGCCCCGACCGTAAAGGTCTGGTGGTTTACTATTCGAGCCGCTGCCCATACACCGACTACTATGTGAACGGCGAACTCGCTTTGGCCGCCAACCAACGGAGCATCCCTCTGAAAATCATAAAACTGAATAGCGCAACTCAGGCACAGTTATGCCCCACCCCTGCCACGATCTTCAGCCTGTTCTACAACGGCAGGTTCGTCACTAACAATATGGCCGTCTGCACCGAGAAACAATTCGACAAGATCGTCGGCCCGCTGATGAAAAAGCCTGATCGCAACTAACCTCTCAATATATCGACCCTGCAAGTTCGCGGCGGTTCATTATAGTTATCTTTCCTCTTTCAGCATCGATCAGTCCCTCCTGCCGCATATGGGTCAGTTCGCGTTCGAGTGAGGGGCGGGCAACACCGAAATATTCGGCCAGCGCGCTCTTGGGGCGGTCGAGTTTAACCGTATCGGCGCCCTGCTTTCGGGAGAGTTCGAGCAGGTAGGCTGCAAGTTTCTGCCTTATGGTATGGAACGACATCAGATATAGTTTGCGGCTCAGGCGGGCGGCAAAATCGGCTGATATATCGAGGTAATTTCTCAGGATAACCTCATTCATAGATAGCATACGCAGGACGGACTGCCGTGGGATGACCACGGCAGTCCCGTCTTCACATGCCGTGGCCTGAACAGGGAAACGGTTCTCCTCTCCGAACAAGAAGAGTATAGCCAACGGACTGGGTGCCTCTATATCATCCACTTTAACGACTTTCCCTGTCGCATCGCTCATCTCCCCTTTCGCGCTTCCCGTCAACAAAATTATTAGCCGGTTGGCAGGTTCATCCTGCATGGCGAGGATATCTCCTTTCTTAAATGCACTCTCCGTGATCTTCAATTCGGCAAATATTCTTTCGAGCTCCGGTACATCTATGGAGCGGAAGAGTGCGGTTTTCATTAGGGCAGTTAGATTCATGGCATATATTTTGCACAAAAATATGTATTTTTATTCTAAAGTGTAACATTAGTGACTATTTATGACACATAGCCGCAGTAATTTTGTATCGCAATAAAGGAGATAAACGATGAAACGAACGGTGATAAAAATAGACGAAGCATTGTGTACAGGGTGCGGTGCGTGTGTCGGCGGATGCCACGAGGGGGCATTGCAGCTCATAGACGGCAAGGCCGTAATGGTCGGCGAAATTTTCTGCGACGGGCTCGGCGCGTGTATCGGGGATTGTCCGGTCGGGGCGATCACGCTCGAAGAACGCGAGGCGGAGCCTTACGACGAGGTGGCTGTTCTGGAACGGCTCATACCGAAAGGCAAAGCGGCGATAACAGCCCATTTGAAACACCTCGAAGAACACGGCGAGACGGAGTGGCTGCGCCAAGGGGTGGAATATCTTTCAAAAAATGGTATTCAAACTGATTTCAAACAGGCAGAGAGCGCCAAACCATTATCCTGCGGTTGTCCCGGCTCGATGGCTCGACGGATAGAACGGCCGCAGGATGGCGCGTACGGTGCAGGCCTGCTGCCGCAACCGTCGGAACTGCGGCATTTCCCAGTGCAACTGCGCTTGGTGAACCCGCAGGCAGGGCTATTCAATGGTGCCGACCTGCTGTTGGCTGCCGACTGCACGGCATTTGCAAGCGGCGAGTTCCACAGCCGTTTCCTGCGTGGCAAGATGCTCGTCATTGCCTGCCCCAAGTTGGACAGCGATACGCAGGTGTATGAGGATAAACTCGTGGAGATGATAGACGGCGCACGGATAAACACGCTGACCATTCTGGTCATGGCAGTTCCGTGCTGTCAGGGGCTTGTGCGAATTGCACAGGCGGCGGCACAGCGGAATATATCGGTTAAAGTCGTCGTACTCTCGGTAAGCGGCGAAATTATCAGCGACAATTGGATATAAATAGGTTAACTCATAACTCATAACTCATAACTCATAACTCATAACTCATAATTTATAATTTATAACTCTATTACTATGGAAATGTTTTGTTTTCAATGTCAGGAGGCGGCCGGAGGTAAGGGCTGCTCTATGAAGGGGGTTTGCGGCAAGGGATCGCAGACATCAGGATTAATGGATGTGCTGCTCTACGCTGTACGCGGCACTGCTGTCGTAAACCGTGCATTGCGCGAAAAGGGTGCGCCGGACGAACGTGCAGGCCGCATGATGCTCGACGCGCTGTTTTGCACAATAACTAATGCCAACTTCGACGACGCGGCGATCGAAAGGCGTATTGCGGCGATGCTCGCCTTGAAGAACGAGCTTATCGGGACAGCCGAGAAACGGGGCATAGCACTGCCCGAACTGCCCGAAGTGGCATTCCGCCCGGCGCCATCGGAATACAGTGCCGCAGCAGCGAAAGTGGGTGTACTCAGCGAGGTGAACGAAGATATACGTTCGCTCAAGCAGATGATAATCTACGGTGTGAAAGGTGCGGCGGCCTATGCCGAACATGCGCTCAACCTCGGCTATGAGGATGCCGCCATTTACGAAGTGCTCGAAAACGCGCTTGCCGAGGTCAGCCGTCCCGATATAGGCGCCGACGAGTTGGTAGCCCTAACTTTGGGTGTCGGTGATTGCGGCGTGAAGGCTATGGCGCTGTTGGACAATGCCAACACTGCGACATACGGGAATCCTGAAATAACTAAAGTCAATATCGGCGTTGGGTCGCGCCCGGGCATACTCGTCAGCGGCCACGACCTGAAAGACCTCGAAGAGTTGTTGGAGCAGAGTGCAGGTAAAGGCGTTGACATATACACCCACAGCGAGATGCTTCCGGCACACTACTATCCGGCGTTCAAGAAACACCCGCACTTCGTCGGCAACTATGGCAACGCATGGTGGAAGCAACGCGAGGAGTTCGAATCGTTCAACGGCCCGATACTCTTTACGACAAACTGTATAGTGCCGCCGCTCGCGGGTGCTTCATATAAAGACCGTATCTCCACCACAGGCTCGTCGGGACTGCCCGGAGCGACACACATTCCTGCACGCGCGGCAGGTGGCACGAAAGATTTTTCAGCAATTATCGAACATGCCAAAAAGTGCGCCCCTCCCACTGAGATAGAGCGCGGTGAGATCGTCGGCGGTTTCGCCCACGCGCAGGTGTTGGCGCTGGCCGACAAAGTGGTCGATGCCGTTAAATCGGGAGCTATCAAAAAGTTCGTGGTTATGGCCGGCTGCGACGGGCGCATGAAATCGCGTTCATATTATACCGACTTCGCAACGGCACTGCCAAAGGACACTGTAATACTCACCGCCGGATGCGCCAAGTACCGCTACAACAAGTTACCGCTTGGCGATATCGGCGGCATACCGCGCGTACTCGACGCCGGACAGTGCAACGATAGCTACTCGCTGGTGGTGATAGCCCTCGCCCTGCAAAAGGCGTTCGGCCTCGAAAGTGTCAACGACCTGCCGATAGTCTATAACATAGCTTGGTATGAACAAAAGGCCGTGATCGTGCTGCTTGCACTGCTCGCGCTCGGCGTGAAGAACATCCACCTCGGCCCTACCCTTCCGGCATTCCTCTCGCCGAATGTTACGAAAGTGTTGGTGGAAAACTTCGGTATCGGCGGCATCTCGACTGTCGAAGAAGACATCAAGGCTTGGATGTAAGAGATTGGTTACGGAGTATATCGGCCGCCTTGTTCTATAATATTGAACAAGGCGGCCGATGCTGTTATACATGTCGTCAGTGACGAAGGCCACTGCGAAGCACATCGTCATTAATCATTCGTAATTTCGCCCCACTCCTCTTTTGTAAGCCTTGTGATATGTTGCATAACTGTTTGGCCGATGAGGGGCCACTCCTTTTGTTCGGTGCGGTGGAAGCGGAAGCCGCACTTTTCGCCAACACGACGCGAGCGGTCGTTGCCGTCGAAGTAGCCGCACCAAAGTGTCGTCATACCCAAATCTTCGAAGGCGTGCCGCATAACCTCGCGCGTGGCTTCCGGTATGTAGCCCTGCCCCCAAAATGGAACGCCTATCCAATACCCTATCTCCGCCTCATTGCCGGGTAAATCCAGATTGCTCGCCGTGCCGACCATCAATCCTATGCTGCCCACAGCCTTGCCGTCGCCCTTGACTGTAACTGCATAAGTGCCGTCGGCCGACAGTATATCCCGGATAATATCGCGGCTGTTCTCTACACTCGTATGTACAGGCCACCCGGCAATAGGCCCCACGCGAGGGTCGCGGGCATATTCGTACAGGCTTTCGGCATCGGCCTCACGCCACAGGCGCAGTATTAATCGTTCCGTCTCGAGTATTGTCATCTATTTAGAGTCTGTTTAAATTTCAGCAAATGTAATAAAAATCGGAGCTTATTCGAGGTTCTCCACAGAAGCTATCATATATCCTTAACAGCCCTCAGCATGTGCCTTTTGCCCAATGCTCCGGCGAGGCGTTCGACCCTGAAACCTGCATTGCGCAACGCCTGCTTGACACTCCCCTTGGCCGAATAGGTTACCAATATCCCGCCCAGGGCCATTGCATTGTACAGTTTCGAGAATACCTCTTCCGTCCACAGCTCCGGCTGCACATCTGGGGCGAAAGCATCGAAGTAGACAAGGCCATACCCCGTGCCGTCCACCGTGCCGAATTCCATGCCGGTCAGATCGCCGCAGGTTTTGGTAAGTACGAACGACGGGGTTATCCTCACCTGTTCATTCCACGGAGCAGTATGCAGTTCCATGAACAGCGGGTCGTCGGTGTAGTGCAACTCCGCCGCCATTGCAGTATCGACCGGATAGTTCTCCACCGCATGGTATTCGGCCGTTATGCCGTTCTCCAGCACATATTTAAGCGTCAGCCAAGCATTAAGCCCTGTGCCGAAACCCATTTCGAATATGCGAACAGGATGTGGTGGCGTTATACCTGCCCCACTTCCCGACGTTATCCCTGCCAAGTCCTCAACACTCCAGTCATCCGCCGTTTCCCGCGTCCCGCACTCCGCAACCATTCGCAGCCCATTCTCTATGAATACGTGTAGCGATTCGCCGAGCGCACCCCGCAGGGAGTGGTATGTCTCTCCCGTGGCGGGGTGGCGAAGTGTGGGCGACCCGTCGGCCGTCGGTTCTATTCGGGGTGTGCCGTTCAATGCAGAATATATTATTCGAGGACGAACATCACATTCACGGAGTGAGTGATTTTCAGTTCTTTGAAATCGAGCGATGTCTCCGCTTCCATAGCGACGCCCTTTGCCCTCGATAAATATGCATCGTCAAACGAATACATTACAGCGCCGCCGTAACTGTATTCGTTTATCTGGAAAGCCTTGCCTATCGTCTGTCCGACAGCCCCTGCAAGCGCTTTGGCGTTAGCCTGCGCGCTGCGCATCGCCTCTGCACGCAACTCCATCCTTATCTGCTCGATATCCGAATGGGTTGCCTTCGTTACGGCCGCCTCGGTGATGCCAAGGTTGGCAAGTACCTTGAAAACATCAGCCAAGACGGAGGCGTTGCCCACCTTGAGCGAATAGCTCTTTGTGGTCAGCACACGGTCTTTCCTAAGAATGTATGTGTGGAGATCGCCTGCAATATCACCTACGCGGAGATCCTTTTCGACGTCTATACCCAGATTGCGGAGCGCGGAGATCATCTTATTCTCCTGCTCTGCTACCGTAATCTTGCCTTTGGAGGCGCTCTCGTCGATAGTGATATTCAGGTAGATCTCATCGGGGACGATCTGCCTCTCCGCCGTACCCGTCACGTTGACGAAGTTGGTGTATGCCTGTTGCTGCGCCATTGCCGCCGTGCCCACTATGAGCAGAACGGCCATAATCAGAATCTTTTTCATATTACGCTGTTATTTTGAGAGTTTTGAGCTTGTTTGGATTTTCCCGCTCTCGCTCTTATTTCATCCTGAAACTGTCCACCTCTTTATATTGTGAATATGTTCCATTGCTGTGGAGGATACACAACTGGCCACTCATAACATAAAAGTACTCATAGGCAGAACTGTCCGTAAAATATAAAACACCTATTTCTCCATCGAAGACATAAGTCCTGTATATCTTATTACCGCGCTTATTGTCCAATTCATAAGCCATTTGCGAGAAACAGCGGCCATTGCCCTGGAATGTAAGCTGATTCTCTTCTTCGACATGGCTCCCGACTTCGGAATAACTTAAAGTGTATTCACCGCTACCACCAAAGGCACTCATATAGGCATTCATCTCATCCACATATGCTTCTCTTTCGACAGCTGTGTAGTGCGAGAACCGTTTCCCCGCCAATTGTCCAGACTTGTCTTTTTCGCCCTTAAACCAATTTCCTAACGTCTCTTTGTCTTCTGGGTCTCCTCCTCGGGCTGCTATTTGGTAAGCTTTGTAAGCCTCGATCAATTGTTCGTAGTATTTAGGTGTCGATTTGCTCATTCTATTTGCCCAACTCTTTCTTACAACGGCAAGCATATGGTATCCTTTTGTCTTCTGCTCGTCGGAAATAGAGTACGCATAGCTTGTGTCGAGGGCATCCTCGAACCATTTTACGGCATTTTCGTAATCGCTAACTATAAAATAGCAGAGCCCGATCTTATACGGCAGGTCGAATGTTTTTTTCTCAATCCGGTAAGCCGCCGTATAATAGCGAATGACGGAGTTGTAATCTTTCAGGCTGCCGTATGTATTGCCGATATTTGTATATAATTTCCCTAAGAATTCTTTGCTTACGTCGTTTGCGTGTTCCTTGCAAAGTTGTTCCGCTCTAAGATACAGGTCCAACGCCTCTCGAAATTGCTGTTGCTTTAACAGTCCGTTGGCTCTGTCGAAATATTCGCCGACTTGTTTTGTCCAATCGGTTGTTTGGGCATTGGCGGTTTGTAAACACACAGCCAGCAGCAGGGCGGCGGAGAGGGCAAGCATTAATCTTTTCATAGTAAAAGTGTTTTATAATTTTTCGATATTTAATATATAGATGCCGTCCGCAACCGGATTCCATAAAAGTGTGGTTATTTTTTTCCGCCGAAGAGCCTCTGCCAGAAATTCCTTTTGGGTTTCTCCGCAGCGATGAGCTTTTTGTCGGCCTGCGCAGTCACGGTTTCGGCATCCTTGTTGCCGTTCTTTCGCTGATCATCGAGGCGTATCGCGCCGAACTCGGTCGAGAATACGGGGTTGAGATAGCGTTTCTGCGCAAACATATTGGCATACAGCTCCGAACGGTTAGTCACATAGTAGGAAAGGCTGAACCTAACAGCATGGCCGCCCTTCTCCGAAGCTCCGGCCTTTGCCAACGGAGTGTCGGGATAGACCATATCGCCCAACGAGACCATAAGCGAACTGTTGTCGAGGACGGAGTAAACACCTGTCGTGCCGTCGGCATGTTCTATATATATGGCGTTGTTCATGTCGGCGTAGAATGCCTCCTGTGTATCGCCCTCTCTCTTCGTGTAAAACCCTTCGATCATTACTACCTGTCCAGCACGCGATGCGAATATGGTGTCGTCTTTAGACAGTGGGAACTCCCACATTGCGAAATCGACGAAATTGCCGCGGAACATCCTCACATCGACATTCGTAAGCCTATTGGGAGTGGTAGACACCCCCGCGTTGAACGGCAGACGGTAAACATAGTCGGGATTAACTTCGGGGTCAACAGCTCCCTGAAGCCAATTGTATTGAAAATGGAGCAAATGCTGCGATTTTGACGGGTCGTCAAATGCAATGGTGAGGAATACCCCGCTATTTGTGATGGTGAACAATTTTTGTTTGGGCACCGTCAGGTTTTCGACCTCACCGAATATAAGTTCGACGGTAAATGTGCCGCAACCATATATATCGGCATAAAATTCAATGGAATTGTCATTCACCACTCGCGATGAGACATTAACATAGGGTTGTTCGGCCTTGGCAGCCATTGTGATTCCAGCCAACGCCGCGATCAATACGATTAACTTCTTCATGTTTTTATGATTTTTTTAGTTATTTATTTTCAAATTTTCACATTTCCAAATTTTCAAATTCTCTCGAGTCTCACCACATTCTCCACATGGTGCGTGTGCGGGAACATATCTACGGGCTGCACCGCCGTGACGCGGTAGTAGGCCTCGCACAGCAACGACAGGTCGCGCGCCTGCGTTGCAGGATTGCAGCTCACATATACTATACGCTGCGGCGCGGCGCGCAGTATGGTGGCTATCACGTCGTCGTGGACCCCTGCCCGCGGCGGGTCGAGTATCACCACATCGGGGCGGCCGTTGGCCTCGATGAAGGCGTCGTTAAGCACATCCTTCATGTCGCCTGCATAGAATGCGGTGTTGCCGATACCGTTGAGCGCAGAGTTGGCCTCGGCATCCTCTATCGCCTCCGGAACATACTCCACCCCTACAACCTTCGCACAGCGCGACGCCACGAAGTTGGCTATAGTGCCCGTGCCAGTGTAGAGGTCGTAAACAGTCTCGCCGCCTTGCAGCCCTGCAAAGTCGCGTGCCACCTTGTAGAGTTCGTAAGCCTGCGCCGAATTGGTCTGGTAGAACGACTTGGGGCCTATCTTGAAACGCAACCCCTCCATCTGCTCGAAGATATGGTCGCGGCCACTGTAAAGGTGGGCGTCGATGTCGCCCGTGGAATCGTTCAACTTGCCGTTTATCATATACATGAGTGAGGTGATCTCCGGAAATTTTGCGGCCAAGTGCGCCATAAGAGCCTCTACCTTCTCCCTCTCGTCGCGAGCGAAGACTACCACGACCATCACCTCGCCCGTGGATGAGGTGCGGATGACAATGTTTCGCATCAGGCCGCTGTGTTCGCGGATATTATAGAACGGGTAACCCTGTTCTTTACAGAACCTTTTGGCCTCGAGCCTTACAGCGTTCGATGGGTCGGGCTGCAACCAACATTTGTCGATGTCGAGTATCTTGTCGAACATATTCGGGATATGGAACCCCAAAGCAGGTTCGGGCGTGATATCCGCAGCCGAAGCTATCTCCTCGTAGGTCATCCAACGGCGCGGCGCGAAGGTGTATTCCAACTTGTTGCGGTAAAATGTCGTCTGCGCGGAACCGATTATCGGCGATATCTCGGGCAACTCTATCTTGCCTATGCGGGTGAGCTGGTCGACGACCTGCTCCTGCTTGAACTTCAGCTGTTCGGCATAGGGCAGGTTTTGCCACTTGCAGCCTCCGCACACCCCGAAGTGGGCGCAAAAAGGCTCCTCGCGCAGCGGCGACCGCTTTATGTAATTCACCACTGTGCCCTCCATGAAGCGGCGGCGTTTGCTTCGTATCTGCACATCGACCACATCGCCCGGGACGGTCATCGGCACGAATACCACAACATCGTTGTAGCGCCCCATAGCCTTGCCCTCCGCAGCGAGGGTCGTTATTTCGAGCCCCTCTATCAGGGGGTATTGAGCTTTTTTTCTTGCCATTTTATTTAATTGACAATTGGAAATTGACAATTGATAATGAGTATGTAATTATTGCAGGAATTTTCCAATGCAAGAGACAAAATTAATCAAAATTCCGGGTTTTTCGCACACCTGTTCCGATAGTCCGTCAAAAGAGGTTATCTTTGTACTCAAAGACGACAAAAATATGAATATCGCTCAATTGACATTCAACCCGTTTCAGGAGAATACATACGTCGTGTGGGACGAGACGGGCGAATGTGCAGTAATCGACGCGGGCAATTACACACCGCAGGAAGACGCCGCACTGATAAAATTCCTCGCCGAAAAGGGGCTTAAACCCGTCATGGCGTTCAACACCCACGGCCATGTGGACCACATGCTCGGTGTGCGGAAAGTTAAAGAGGAGTATGGAGCGCCTTTCGCCATACACGGCGCCGACAGTTTCCTTATAGAGACAGCTCCGATGCACGGCTCGATATATGGGTTCAACATCAAAGAGGTACCCTCGATAGACACAGACCTCGACGGAGTGGCGGAGGTGAAGTTCGGCAACACCGTCCTGCAAGTTATACACACTCCCGGGCACACTCCCGGCCATGTGTGTTACTACGAACCCGAATCGCGGACGCTGTTCAGCGGCGACACGCTCTTTAAGGAGAGCATAGGGCGCACCGACCTGCCCGGAGGCGACTACGGTTGGATAATGCGCAGCATCATCGACCGCCTGCTGCCACTCGGCGAAGATGTGAAGTTCTACCCGGGACACGGCCCGTCGAGCACCATAGGCCACGAGATGCTCTACAATCCGTTCATCACCGAGGTGCTTAATGGGGAGGTAAAGCCCGAATAACCATGCGAATAGATATACTTACCGTCCGAGCTGCTCGTGTCGCCCCTCAACGAGTCGATACTCAAGCGTGCCCAACAGAAGGGGCTTGCGCAGATAGTGGTACACAACCTCCGCGACTACACCGAAGACAAGCACCGCCATGTGGACGACTACCCGTTCGGCGGCGAAGCGGGCATGGTGATGAAGCCGGAGCCGGTATTCAACGCCATAACGAAGCTGAAGTCCGAGCGCGCCTACGACGAGGTGATATTCACCACTCCCGACGGGCGGCAGTACAACCAGCGGGAGGCCAACCGCATATCCACACTCGATAATATCATAATCCTCTGCGGCCACTACAAGGGGCTCGACTACCGCATACGCGAACACCTTATAACGCTCGAAATATCCATCGGCGACTATGTGCTGACGGGAGGCGAGCTTGCCGCGGCGGTGATTGCCGACAGTGTGGTACGCCTGCTGCCGGGAGCGATAGGCGACGAGGAGTCGGCGCTCACCGATTCGTTTCAGGACAACCTGCTCGCCCCGCCGGTTTACACCCGCCCTGCGGAGTTTAACGGCTGGCGCGTGCCCGACATACTCCTCTCAGGCCACGACGCCAACATAACCAAATGGAAAGAGGAGCAAGCCTACGAACGCACCCAACGGCTGAGGCCGGATTTGCTTATAGAAATGGAAAATGGAAAATGGAAAATGGAAAATTAGGCTTTTACCTCACACAGGACAGCATTTGTCATCCTACGCGAAGTGAAGGAGTTTCATATTACCATTCCTGCAATCTATTATTTTCCATTTTCAATTTTACATTGTATGAAATATTATCTCATTGCCGGTGAAGCATCCGGCGACCTTCACGGGGCCAATCTTATGAAGGGGTTGCTAAAGAGCGATCCCGATGCCCGTTTCCGCTTCTGGGGTGGCGACCGCATGGCCGAAGTAGGCGGGGCGGAGAACCTTGCCAAGCACTACAAGGCGGCATCGTTCTTCGGCATCACCGAAGTGCTGAAAAACCTGCGCACAGTGCTTTCACAGCTTAAGGAGTGCAAGGACGATGTGGCGGAGTTTGCGCCGGACGTACTCATCTGCATCGACTACCCGGGGTTCAACCTCAAGGTAGCGAAGTTCGCCCGCGAGCATGGCATAAAGGTGTTCTACTACATCTCGCCCAAAGTGTGGGCGTGGAAAGAGGGGCGCGTAAAGAAACTGAAGAAATATGTCGATAAGCTCTTCATCATCTTCCCGTTCGAGATAGAGTATTTCCGCAAGCGCGGCATCGAGGCCATATATGAGGGCAATCCGCTTATGGACTCGGTCGAGGAGAGGCGCGCGGCACTCCCCTCGCGCGGGGAGTTTCTGACGGCGAACGGGCTCGACGACAAGCCCATTATAGCCCTGCTTGCCGGAAGCCGTGCGAGCGAGATAAAGAATAATCTGCCCTTTATGGTCGAGCTTTCGTCGCGTTTCCCCACCCATCAGTTCGTGTTGGCAGGCGTGCCGTGGCTTGAGAGGCGGCTCTACGATGATCTTTTGGCCGGAAGCGGTGTTAAGTTCGTATGCGACAAGACCTACGAGATCCTGAGTTTCGCCGAGGCGGCCTTGGTAACTTCTGGAACCGCCACGCTCGAAACAGCCCTCATAGGCACCCCCGAAGTGGTTTGCTACAAAACCGATGGGCTGTCGGCACAGGTCGGCAAGCTGCTCATAAAGGTGCGGTTCATATCGCTCGTCAACCTTATAATGGACAGGGAGGTGGTGCGCGAGTTGATACAGTGGGACATGACTGTCCCGAACGCCGAGGCGGAACTCACCGCCATACTACCCGGAGGTGGCAAGCGCGAGATGATGCTCTCTGACTTCGAGGCCCTGCGCCGCACGGTAGGCGATGCCGGAGCCTCCGACAGGTTCGCCGCAAGGATGGTGAAAATTTTAAAAGAATTCGTAATTCAATGAAAATAATATGCATAGGCCGTAATTACGCCGACCATATACGTGAATTCGACAACGGCGACCCGTCAGCTGAGCCGATATTCTTTCTCAAGCCCGACACGGCGCTGCTGCGCAACAACGACCCGTTCTACCTCCCTGCATTCAGCAACGAGGTGCATTACGAGACCGAATTGGTGGTACGCATCTCGAAGGTGGGCAAGTGCGTTGCAGAGCAGTTCGCCCGCCGCTACTACGACGAAGTGGGATTGGGCATCGACTTCACCGCGCGCGACCTGCAACGTGAGGCCATGGCTGCCGGACTGCCGTGGGAGAAGGCCAAGGGGTTCGACCGTTCGGCCGCGCTGTCGCCCCTCTTCATCCCACTCGGCGATATAGGCGGCGATGTGCAGAAGCTATCGTTCGAGATGTGGCTTAACGGCGAAACCCGCCAGCAGGGCGACACCTCGATGATGATATTCACAGTGGACAGGATAATAAGCTACGTCTCGCAATTCATGACCCTGCGCATGGGCGACCTCATCTATACAGGCACCCCTGCCGGAGTGGGCCCCGTCCATTCGGGCGATACTCTGCAAGCCTCGCTTATGGGAAGGGAGCTGCTTAACTTTGACATCAAATAAGTTATAAGTTATGAGTTATGAAAAAGAGAAGTATTGTTCGGGAAAAGAGTTTTGAGTTTGCAATTAGAATCATTAATCTCTACAAAATACTTGCTAACGATCGTAGGGAATTTATCTTGTCCAAACAATTGCTTCGTAGTGGAACTGCCGTTGGTGCGAACATTCGCGAAGCGCTTAACGGAGAAAGTACTGCAGACTTCATTCATAAACTTGCCATTGCCCAAAAGGAATGCGATGAAACATGTTATTGGCTTGAGTTACTATATAACAGCGCATTTCTTACTGAGTGTGAATTCAAATCTATACATCACGATGCCTATGAACTACTTAAAATCATTTGCAGCATAATAATTTCCACCAAAAAAACTCATAACTCATAACTAATAACTTTTAAGTATGGCTTTCATGAAAGGCAAACGCCTCATCTTGGCCAGCCACTCGCCGAGGCGGAGGGAGCTTATGGCTGGTGCGGGGTTGCGGTTCACCGTGGCCGACGGCTATGAGGTCGAGGAGGTCTGGCCGGAGGGTACTCCGGCGCGGAAAGTACCAGAATACCTTGCACGCCTGAAGTCGAACGCCTACCCGAAGCCATTAGCAGAGGATGAGATACTTATCACGGCTGATACGGTTGTTATTTTAGATGACGACATACTCGGCAAGCCCAAAGACAGGAACGACGCCATAGGCATGATAAGCCGCCTTTCGGGGCGCGAACACACTGTTATAACGGGCGTCTGTATCCGCGATGCGCACCGCACCAAGAGCTTTGCCGTCGGCAGCCGCGTGGCGTTCAGGGAACTTACGCGTGGGGAGATAGAGTATTACGTCGATACCTACAAGCCGTTCGACAAAGCGGGCGCCTATGCCATACAGGAGTGGATCGGCTACGTGGGCGTAAAGGGTGTCAAAGGCTCTTTCTACAACGTCATGGGCCTGCCGATACAGAGGCTTTACGTTGAGTTGGAGAAATTCGGGAAACAATAACTACATAAATACAACCACAATGAAAAAACTATTTTTACTTTTATCAGCACTGTTCGTTTTCGCCTCGACGCTTTGGGCCGATGAGGGGCTGTGGCTGCCGAACCTTATCGGCAGGCAGGTCAAAGATATGAAATCCAAAGGTTTCAAACTCTCCGCCGAAGATATTTACAGCATCAACAAGGCCTCACTCAAGGACGGCATAGTGCTGTTCGGGCGCGGATGCACGGGCGAGCTCGTATCAGCCGAGGGGCTTCTGCTCACCAACCACCACTGCGGCTATCCGCAGATACAGCAGCACAGCAGCCTCGCCAACGACTACCTCACCAACGGTTTCTGGGCTATGAACCGCTCCGAGGAGCTACCCAATCCGGGCCTTACAGTCTCGTTTCTCGTGCGCATGGAGGACGTCACGGAGAAATTGTTCGCAGGAACGGATGCGGATATGCCCGAGGCGGAGCGGGAGCGCATTGTTGCGGAGAACCGCAAGGCCATTGTAGAGCAGGGCGGCGAGGAGGGGCGCTATTCGGCCTCGGTCGAGATGCTCTATTACGGCAATCAGGCGTTCCTTTTCGTTTACGAGATATTCCGCGACATACGCCTCGTGGGTGCGCCTCCCTCGTCGATAGGCAAATTCGGCGGCGACACCGACAACTGGATGTGGCCACGACATACGGGCGACTTCTCGGTGTTCCGCATCTATGCCGACAAGGATAACCGCCCTGCCGACTATTCGGCCGACAATGTACCTTACACTCCCAAGAAGTTCTTCACGATATCGACCAAGGGTGTCGAGGAGGGCGACTTCACATTCGTGTACGGTTTCCCGGGGACCACGCGCGAATATGTTACATCAGACTTCATTGACTATACGCTCAACCACTCCAATCCGGCCAAGATAAAGCTGCGCACCATGCGCCTCGATATCATCAAGGCAGCGCAGGACGCCGACCCCGCAGTACGCATAATGTACGCATCCAAGGCGGCCAACATAGCCAATGCGTGGAAGAAGTGGCAGGGCGAAAGCCTCGGCCTCGCACGCCTCGGAACGGTTGCAAAGAAGCAAGCATACGAAGCGCGGTTCGAGCAGTGGGCGCAGGACAAGCCCGCATACAGGGATGTTCTGAAAGAGCTGCATGATTCTTACGCGGCGCTACTACCCTATGCTATGGCGCGTGATTACTACACGGAGGCTTTTGCGGCAATAGAACTAATCCGTCCGGTCACTATGGTGATGCGCGGCATTAAAGACAGTGCGGATTACATGGATTTCTACAAAGATTATTCGGCCTCTATCGACCGCAGTATAGCCAAAAGGGTGATGGCCGAATATATGGAGAACGTCCCGGCTGAGTTCATTCCGGAGAGGTTCGCCAACAATGTGGAGATAGCCGGCGGCATTGCGGCCTATATCGACAACATGTTCGACAATTCGGCTTTCACATCACTCGAAAGGTGCCTTGCACTGCTTGCGCTCGGCGAGGATGATTATATCGCGGCGATATCGTCCGATCCTGATCCGGCAGTCCTGTTCGCGACAGATTTTATGGTGATGCTCAACGACAAGGTGGCAGGAGAGTACAATAAATACAACGGCAGAATCACCGGCCTCTACCATACCTATATGCGCGGACAGATGAAGTTCGAACCGGAGAAGAACTTCTACCCAGACGCCAATCTGACACTGAGGGTGGCTTACGGCAAGGTAGGAGGATACGTCGCCGCCGATGGTGTCAGGCACGGCTACCTCACGACACTCGACGGCATCATGGAGAAAGACAACCCCGAAGTATATGATTACGACGTGCCGCAGCGCCTGAGGGAACTTTACCGAACGAAAGATTACGGCCGCTGGGCGATAAACACTGGCACCGAGAAAAACCCGCGCTACACCGTACCTGTTGCCTTCCTCGCGACGAACCACACCACAGGCGGCAACTCCGGCAGCCCGCTGCTAAACGGCCGCGGCGAACTTCTCGGTATCAACTTCGACCGCACATGGCTAAGCACCATGAGCGACCTCGAATTCGACCCCACGATATGCCGCAACATCTCGGTCGATATCCGCTATGTGCTTTTCGTCATCGACAAGATCGGTGGCGCGGGCTACCTGTTCGATGAGATGACGATCAAATAAATGGAAAATTGAAAATGCAAAATGGAAAATTATTTTGCAGGTATGTCATGTTGAGCGCAATCTAAACACCTATGCTTAACATAAAAAGTAGCGCGACCAATTTGGTCGCGCTACTTTTTTCATTGTCAATTGTCTCTTGCTACTCGACATCCTTCACGCACCTTACCGTAAGGCCGAGGTTGCGGAAGTCATAGTTGTCAAGGTATACGCCCGAATATGTGCCCAACCTGAATACCACAGGGATATCGGTCGTATATGCCCAATATTCGCCGAACATGTTTTGGTTCTGGTATTGTTGATTGTTATAACCTTCGCCGTGATGCCAATAGGTGTATCCGCTCAACTGCGCACCCCATTCGCTGATATATTCGTAAGGCATCGACATAGGTGTACCGACACCCCACCTGTTGATGAGCATCTGGTAGTCGTCCTTGGTCGCCAGGCGCCAATCGTCGGGGCACATATCATCGCCGTAAGTCTCCAGCACCTGCCATGAGAACCAGTCCGACCACTGCGGATTTGCAGGGTCGCCGATACCCATAGTCCCTAAGTTCTGCATGCAATCCATAACATGAGGGCCTGCCTCCGTACCTGCGTCGAAAACATCCTTGCGGCAGCGCTCAGCCATAAGCCCGTCGCTCCATATAAGGTTATCGACAGTCCAGGTGTTTTCGCTGAAGAAACTTACCTCACCCAGCCAATCCTCCGTTACGGTTACGACACATGCCGCCTCTAAGCCGCTGTCCTCGGATATTACCTTGACGGTAGTCGTGCCCGGCACAAGTGCAGTTACCAGACCTGTTTGATCGACAGTGGCCTTGGACTCGTCGCTGCTCGACCATGTTATATTTTGATTCGACGCATTTGCGGGCAACACATTCGCAGTAAGTTGGAATGTTCCGCCCTCGATTATCAAAGTGTCGTCATGGCTTATCTGCACTCCCGTTACGGCTATGACCGCCTCCTCGACAGTTACAACACAATCGGCGGTCTTATTGCCATTGGTGGTGGTCGCCGTGATCTTGCCCTCCCCCGCGGCAACGGCAGTCACCAAGCCGGTCTGATCGACAGTAGCCACTGCCTCATCGTCGCTCGACCATGTTACGGTTTTATCTGTGGCGTCTTCTGGCAAAATGGTCGCCGTCAATTTCAATGTCGCACCTACTATAATAGTGGAAGCCGGTTCGTCGAGCGATATGCTCTCCACATCGACGGCAGCCGTTACAGGGCCATCGGGAGTAGTTCCTGTATCACAGGCAAAGAACATGAACATGGCCGCTACGGCCACCATACAGATAAGAGATAATTTTTTCATGTGCATTTTGTTTTAGGTTTACACTCAAAAGTAGGTGGTTTAAAACAAAAACGGAACGGATAAACTACTCTTCGCGGTTGGATTCAGTCAAATTCAGCCAATTTTTGTTCTCCTGCATGTAGTTGAGGTATATATTGGGGCTTATGCCCGTAACCTCCTTAAATGCTTCGCGGAAGGTACTGCGCGACTTGAAACCAACTCTGAGGGAGACCGATTCGATGGTATATTTTGCACTGTCGGGCTCGGCGAACAACCTTTGAGCCTCCCTTATTCTGTAACCGTTTAGGAATGTGCGGAAATTTTTCCTCAACTTGGTATTTATCTCATGCGACACGTAGTGGTGGTTAGCCTGCACGAGTCCGGCAAGCATGTTGATAGAGAATTTAGGGTCGCAGATCACGTCGGTCTCCTCCATTACGGCCATGATACGGTTCAACAAATCATCCGGCGTACTCTCCTGCGGCAATACCCTTTTATGCTTTTCGGGCTGCTTTTCGCGGGAGCCGCGGAAATCTATAATTTCGAGGTTCTTCTCGAACAGCGTTTTGTAGGCCGAGTTCAATTTCCGTTTCTGCCGGAAAACTATCAGAAGCACTACACTCACCACCAACAGCAACGAAAGTGTAACGGCCTGAATTACCCTGTGGTAAAATATGGTCTGCTCCCTGAACTGCCTCTCTATGGTGAGCTGTTCCACCTGACGGTTTATCTTCGACACTTCGTACATCCGTTGCAGTTGGTTGATATCTCCGAAATTTTTGGCATTGAGTATCGAATCTTTCAACGAGGCATACTGCTCGAAATATTCGAGCGAGCGGCTGCTGTTGCCCCCCGCCTTCTCTATCTTCGATAGGATATGGTAATTTTCGGTCAGCGTAGGCATGAATTTATTATCGACTGCCACGGCTATCGACGACTCGATGTAGCAGCGTGCCGAGTCGGGGCGGTTGCGTTCGAACCACAAGTTGCCAAGATTGGATAAGGTCTCCGCCTCATCCTCCTTGCTGTTCTGCTTTTTGGCCTCCATAAGAGCCGAACGGTAATAATAGAATGCCGAATCGTACTGCCTCTCTTTCTGGTAAAGCGACGCGACGGTGTTCAGTATGCTGTACTTGTAAACATCCCTGTTCCTGCCGCTGATCTGCAACGCCCCGTTGAGGTAACGGAACGCACTGTCGGTTTGCCCCAATTCGGCCTCCACCGCACCAAGATTATTATAGAGCGCCACAATTACCGTACTGTCCCTGTGCAGTCCCAATGCCTTCAGATAGTACTCTTTGGCCGTTTCGTACTCATTGAAACGGAAGTTAATATTCCCGATATTAGTATATAGCAATGTTTCGTACTCCACGTAATTGCACTTCTCGGCCAAAGGGAGTGCGCTGATCAGCGACTCGTAAGACCTGCGGTAGTCGCCCATGTGGAAGTATATGACAGCCTCCTTATTGTACGCTTCGACTACCATCTTCAACTGCTCCGTGTCGCCCTCCTGCTGAGGAGTAGCGGTCACCATGTCGTAATATATCAATGCCGTATCTATCGCCGCCTTTTCATAATAACTCTCCGCCATATCGAGCAGCTGCCGCGGCGTCATCTGCTCGCGGTCGGCCATAACACTGTTATTCTCCGGCTCAGGCGACACACCCCCGCACCATACAGCCACAGGCAGTAACAGGACAAAAAACGACAGGCAGCACCTCTTCAACATCGGAATACGAATTTAATAATAGGGCTAAATTACAAAAAATAACCGCAAAACTCAATGTTTTGCGGTTATTAAATCTATAAATAGCTAATTTACTTTACAAATACCACCCTGAAGCCTGTGTATGCAAAGGTCACACTCGGGAATTCGAACTCCCTGTAAGCCGAGCGCAGGAACGGGCCAAGGTCATAGAAGCAACCTCCTTTGCGGATCTTTCTGCCGTCGAGGTTCTTACCTACGGGGTCGGTGGCCGGATCGCCTGCGTTATCGCTGCCGTAATTGGTGTCGTACCAGTCCGAAACCCATTCATGAACGTTACCGTGCATGTCGTAAAGGCCGTAACCGTTGACGGAAGAGGTATAATGCCCCACGGCAGTGGCTTGATCCAAAATAGGTGCTTCATAATCCTCATACTGGCCTCCGAGGGCAACATCGTATGGGAACATACTAAAGAAGTTTGCCATTTCATATGTTATTTTAGTTCCGTCGCCGATACCGAAAGGCTTGGCTTCCACACCGCCGCGCGCGGCATACTCCCATTGTGCCTCGGTAGGCAGGCTGCCGCCCACATATGCTGCATATTCGGTTGCGCCGTACCACGTTACCCACGACGCCGGATAGTTTTCATAACCTGCCGCCGGGCTCCACTCTCCGTTTTCCCAGATAATACCCAGTCCCGGGCTGATTGCAGCCGGCATTCGGCTGTCGTATATCATGATCTGTCCGTCGTTGTCGCCCCATGTACATACCGCATACGTTTCATCTCCTACGGTAGTACCCGTCACCTGCTTGTCGTTCAGGAACGCGGCATACTGGGTGTTGGTGATCTCGTATTTGCCGATATAGAAATCCTGCGTCAGAGTTACTTCGTGCTGTACCTCATTGTTTCTCCTCGGGTCCTCCTCCCCGTTTTCGCGGTTGGGTTCATCCTCCGGCGAACCCATAAGGAACGTACCTTTGTTTATCTTCACCACTTCGATACCGAAATCCGTACCCGGAATTACTTCCGTTGCAAATTCGGCCTTGACGGTTATATTCGCGGCAGGCATGATGAATGTTGCAGGGGTGGTTGTGTCATCGGGGAGGAATGTTGCCGTACCTTCGCCGACCACACTCCATTTCACTAACTCATAACCGCTGGTAGCTGCGGCAGTAAGGGTAACCTGAGCACCCTCTGTGGCTTCGATGCTTGCGGCGGGAGTGCCGCCGGCGATATTGGCTGTTGCCGTACCTCCGGGAGTTGACTCGACGGTGACTGTGTAATACGACATTTCGCCTATTGTAAGGGTTGCGATAGCCGACACTGCGCCGTCGATAGTAACATTAAAATAGTATGACCCCGCTACAGCCTCCGCGGTGGCGGCCATCGTTACGGTAGCGCCATTTGCCGACACTTCGCTTACCGAAGGAGTGATACCTTCCGGTTGGGTGGCTGTAGTAGCTCCGTCGGCGGCAGTGTACCATGCTATCGTGCCCTCTTGGCCGTCGGCGATATTCTCCG
>QMCD01001877.1_pt1 | contig 22999 bp, 17 predicted proteins | sample 1821841 | NCBI WGS metagenome assembly QMCD01 (sample SAMN01991225, study PRJNA193472) | Termite gut metagenome, whole genome shotgun sequencing project. | isolation source: worker | host: Macrotermes natalensis
CGCGCACGGCTCAAGCGAATACTCAGCCCTGCCGCCCGAAAGGCCGCGCACCGTCGTCGCGTAGCCGAACATTTCCGCCGCTACCATCGCCGGTTATGTTCTGGACGCGACCCCGCAGAATATCCAGATAGGAAAAGGCGAACTGGCGGTGCTGGATTTCACGAACAAACCGCTGTCGGGCCTCCAGATCAGAAAAGTTGATGCCGTCACCCGCCAGCCCCTCGCGGGCGTGGAGTTTAAGGTGGCCGAACTCAGTGGCAGGCTTATGGGCAACTACACCACCGATGAGTCCGGTATCGTGTTTGTCCCCGATCTGCACGAAGGCTGGTTATGTAGTCACTGAGGTCAAAGGCATTTCAGGCTACAAGCCCGATTATACGCCGAGGAACGTGGAAATCGTCACCGGCGAACTGAACGTGGTGGAGTACAAAAACCAGCCCTACCCCGTGTTTGTATTGCAGAAAATCGACGCTGACACGAAGCAGCCACTGGAAGGCGTCCGCTTCCGCTTCATGGATAAATCCCAGCGGGAGATCGGCATTTTCACCACCAACAGCTTGGGGCAGATCATGCTCACCGGCATGGACGAGGGAACATATTACTGTCAGGAGGTGGAGGCCGCCGCGGGATACCAGCTTGACGCGACCGTCCGGCAAATCGCGCTGCAATGGGGCCAGACCACCACGATAGAGGTGAAGAATACCCCGATGGGCAGCCTGCGGATCAAGAAAGTTGACGCGCTGACCGGCAAGCCCATCCCCGGCACGGTTTTCCTCGTCTACGACGCCAAGAACAACATCCTCGGCGAGTACACATCCGATTACAAGGGCATTGTCGAGCTCCCGCGCTCCCTCGCTGCGCAGAAGTTGACCGTCAAGGAGATTAAGGTGGCTCCCGGATATGTTCTGGATACACAGGCCCGCTCCGTGGAGATCAAAGCCGGAAGAGCGGTCAGCCGAAACAGTGGCGGTCGACGCTGTCGTCGACGATGCCTTGGAGGCGGCGAACTTGGTCGACCTCATGCCGCTAAGCCCGGACGCTGTTGCCGTGCCCTTGGAGCCAACGCTTGATACGGCCTTTGTCGGTGATGACATTCTCACGCTCCAAACCATCGACGAGGACATGCCCAGCGTAAAAAATACGGAAGAGGCCGCGCCGACGAAAGAAATTACCGGGATTTCCGCAGTGGAGCCAGCCGAACCGATGTCCACCGAAGAACCGCCTATCGTCAAAAATGAGCCGCTTGTGACAAATCAAGTCGTTGAACAGGCTATTGTTGAACCGGGTAGCGCACCGACTGTCAAAAGGCCGGAATGGATTCCGTTTATCTACTACTATCGACAATCCATGACACAATACGGGCCGTGCAAAACGCTGTATGTCATGCCCATCGCCCCCCACCATCCGCAGCCCGTGCAGGTACGATGGTATCCCGTCGTGATGCTGCGTTTCGTTCCCATGATGCCTGTGGTATGGTTTTACCAATGAGATAGCCGTTGGCGGCCAAGCGGTGAAAACCCCTGTAAAATACGGGCGGTTACTCTGCTGGTAGGAGATCAATGACGCTGATCTCCGGTTTGCAGAAAAAGCGGACGCGGGGAGCCCAGCCACGCTCCATGCCCGTGCCGCGCGTGACGAGAAATTTTGATCCGTTTTTGAAAGTGTGCATACCCGACATGAATTCCCGGTTCGGATGGCCATCCCGGCCACGGGTATTCAAAATGACGGGGCCGTAAAACGGCAACACGAATTGCCCGCCGTGGGTGTGGCCCGCCAGCATCAAATCCGGGGCGTAATTGACTTCTTGATAATGCCGATACGCAAAATGTGGATAGTGGCCCGCCATGATGCTGAAATTGCCGGAATCTGCAACAGCTCGGTCCTCCACACCATTGATCGAGTCGTCCATAGACAGTAGGGCCATGTCAATCGGGCCTTTCGTCCGGTCGGCTCCCCAGTTGCCGAGCAGCTCGGAAAAGTAAATCGGCGTGACGCCGGTATCCTCGAACAGGTCACAGAACACGGGCGGCGAGGCGGAGTCGAGATTCCCTTTGAGAGCGAACACGCCCAGCGGGGCCTTGAGCGGAATCTCTCGAAACAGATCACGAAATTGCTGTTCCACGCTCTCGTTGCGTTCGAGTTTGTCGTAATACTGGAGATAATCGCCGCCCAAAAAAATGAGGTCGGGCTTTTGTTCCATGATTTTTTGCAACGTGCGTCGTTCGTGCCCGCCGATACGATCCGTCTGAATGTCCGAAACAAAAACGATGCGAAGCGGATGTTTGATTTTTGGCGACTCGATGGTATAACGCTCCACCACGAGGCTGTTCGGTTCCCAGACCAGCATGTCGAAGCCGAGGCCCAAAATGACGATGGCAAGCAGTGCGGACGTGGCGGCCATCAATCGTCGTTTTTTTCGGAGCAAAGTAGCGGCGGCAAGGAGCAAAAAAGCCGAGCCGTGGTACGTGAGTCCTTCGAGAAGGCACTGTGCTTTGTTCGTGTCGAACATGACGGCCAAGACGCCGATGCCGACAATGCCCAGACCGCCCAAGACCACAATCGCGGCGGCGGCCCATGCCACGGAGCGTTGTGAGGGCCAGAACAAAAGTGCCGCGGCCAGCACCACGTCCAAGGCGAACATGGCTAAATGAAACGGTATGGTGTCCATTCAGAGGTCATTTGTCAGTGTCGGTTCTCTCCGGTCGAAATCGCTGATACGCCCAAGCGGCGAGCATTAAAAAGACGGCCAGCACGAAAAACGCGCCAAAGCGATACAGTTCATGCACGCCCGCCATGTCGACGATGAGTACCTTGGCCGAAGTCAGCGCGAAAAGCAGGATGGCCATCCAACGCAGCGAGGACGAGCGGCAAACGAAGCCGATAAAAATCAGCACGCCGCTGAAAACCGACCAAAGAATCGACAAGGCCATCTGCGCTTTCCATGCTTCTTCCGCCGCATCTTGCAGTAATCGCACCGACTTGAAACATTCCAGTGACATGACAAGCCACAGAAAAACGATGCCCGCGAAGATCAACATCCGGTAGGCTTGGCGTTCAAACCTGTCCTCGGCACTCAGCCCTCCGGCGTGCCACAAGGATACCAGAACAACCGAAAACGCCAAGGCCATGAGCGGCAGCGCGTAGGGATTCAGGAACGGCGTGTCATAAAGTGGTCTGGCGAGTAAATCCAGCGGCCCGACCTTGAGTACGGTAATGAGCAAGAGTGCGACCGAGAGAATGCGCAGTGCCTTGGAACGCAGGGCGGCGGCAATGATCGCCAGCACGACGGCCAAGACCGTCCAGAAAACGGTCAGTGCCGCCGAGGCCAGAAATTCATGGTTCGGCCAGTCGGTTCGGATATAAAAATACTCGGAGCATTCCACGGAGGCGGCGGCCCAGACGAGCGTGACGGCAACGAGGCCCAGCGCGAGAAAGCCTTGTTTTTCGCTTCGGTTTTCGAGCGGCTTGATGCGCGTCGTCCAGGCGGCCAGTGCCATCATCAAAACCGACGGCACAAAAATGGACAGAAAATAGGGATTCAACAAGGCCGTCTCGAAATCCGGGCGGCAAAATATTTCCAGCGCGACCATTTTCACGACGGCGGCGGCCAGAACGGTCACACCAACGTAACGCAAACAAGCGGAGCGGTTCGCTATTCCGAAGACAATCAGGGTGGCGGCCAGTGCGGACCAGAGCAGGGAAAGCGAGGCACTGGCCACGAAGCGGCGAGTCGTGTCGTCCGACCAAACGTCGGAAAATGGGTTCCGATCAAAATGAACGAAGCACTCGACGGACAGGATGATCCACAAAAGCAGGATGCCCGCGATGCCCAATGCCCTGTGTACGTAGCGTTCGGGATCGCCTGCAAGCGGCCTGAACCATGCCGTCCAGACCGCCAAGAGCATGACGGCCAGTGCGGGACACAAAATGCACAAAAAATAGGGATTGGCAAATGCGACGGGGTAATCGGGCCTGCGAATGAGTTCCAATGCCAGTATTTTGAACAGGGTCGCCACGAAAACGGCCACGCCGCAATTTCGCAAGGCACAGGACTTGAACGACAAACCGAGAATAAGCAACAAACCGGCATACGCCGTCCAGAGCACGGAAAGCGTGCCGAGGGCGACAAGCCGAATGGTTTCCAGATTCCGCGGTTCGGCGACGAACGGATTTTTTTGAAAATAATCGAAACATTCTATCGACAGGATGGCGAGAAGCGAGAAGATGCCCGCGACGCCCAGCACGCCCCACGCCTTTCGTTCTTCGTCTTCCAAATTTTTGACAAGGCAACTTTGGACTCCCTGCCCGACGAACAGAAGGCTGACGATCAGCAAGCCCACGCTGTAGGGGTTAAGCAGCGAAAATTCGGCTTGACAACGACCGATGCAATCGACGGCAAAGACTTTGACGGCGACCAAGGCAAAGCAAACGAGGGCCGTGATACGCAAGTCTTTTGAACGGAAAAGGAAGCCCGTCTGCGCTAAGGCCGTTGCCAAAATTGTCCAGAGCACGGTCAGGGACAGCGAAATCCAATGCGCGGCGGGCACGTAGAGTTCGTTACGCCAGCTAAAGAAATAGTTCGATTCCACCGAGAGAACAGCACACAGAGCGAAGAAGCCGATCAGTCCGGCGGCGAAATTGAGCATCCGGCGATTCTGTGTTTGTTCCGAATCACCGCTTTTCAGAACGGCCAGCCGCGCGACAAGAACGGTGACAAAGATCGTTATCGCGGCGACGGCCAGCGGCGGCAACGCAAAATCGTTCAAGACGGGCCACGGAGCCAAATGAGGCCCTTTGATAATGATGAGGCGGAATTGAAAAATGTCATGCAATACGCGAATTAAGCCCAGGCCGGCGAAAACAGCGGACATCACGCGGAACGCTTTGTGATCTTGCCTGTTGCCGAAATACCAGAGACCGGCGAAAACGCTTGTCCAACCCAGTGCGAACCAAGCGGCGTCGAAATGAAGCGGAATGCCGATGGCCACGAAGCTCAGGGCCATCACGGTCGCGGCGGTCGGACCCGCTTTCCAGTACACCGACAATTGTTGATCGGCGTCTTCGTCCCAAAGCCGCTTGACGTGTTTTCCGTACACCACAGCCAGAAGTGCGTACCACGCCGCTCCGATGAATGCGAAGATTCCAAGCCACTCTTTGAGCAGCAGGTCGTTTCGGAGCAAAACCCAAATGACGCCGAAAAAAACGATGGGCGCGAGAATCGCGCGCGTGGCATCATCCCAAGTGGGCTTTCCCTCCCCCTTCCTGAACGGGATGGAGGACGCAATGGTTGTGTCGAACAGGTAAACGAGATAAATGGCCGATTGGAAAAGCAACGCAGGCCAGAGTTTGTCAGGGTGAACGTAGTATTCGCCGTGCCAGAGCCAGAACTCAATTTGCGTGCCGACAAAAGCAAGCAGGCCAAGCGGGGCGCGTTTCAATAAATTGACCAACATGACCACGCCCAGATTCAAAATGACGAGGTACGTGAAAAATGCCGGATAATGGTCCGTTCCCGTCGAGAGCAGCAGGGGAACGGCCAGTCCGCCGAGAATGGAAATCAAGCCCAGCAGCTTGGATTCATAATGCCAGCTCAGCAAAAACGAGCCGGCCACGATGAACGACATGACCAGTCCCGCCGTAGTCGTGGAGAGCAATTCGTAAAAGCCGAACGAAGCGTAACCGGCCTGGAAAACAATGATGATTCCCGCCGAAGAAAGCATGGTCGAAAAACGCCGCCAGCCCTGTAAGGAAAAATACTTACCTGCGACGAGAAACACGCCGCCGAAAGCGGCGATGCCGAGAACCTTGAACGGCGCGGGAATTCTGCCGATCCAGCCTTCCACGACGGCGTAGTGTATCAAAAATGTGGCGGCCAAAATGAATGCGCCGACGGCCACCCAGCCGAGCAGGTGACGGCCAATCCACAATTCGGCGGCTTGCCAAGAGAAGGAGCCGTCCACCGGGGGCGGGGCGTCGACGGTTTTTTCCCATTGCGCATCGGGCGACAGCGTCACCGGGGCTGCCGGGGCTACCATTTCCGGCTCGTGAACGGCGGGTTTGGGGGCTTCGACAGGCGAAAACACCGGCGGTATCGGATGCGTTTGCGACCCCGGTGACACAGCCGCCGGCTCGTGAATCGCCTCATTTCGTTTCCAAACGTCGAGGATGTTTTCCGCTTTTTCGCGCGCTTTCTCCCTGACTTGGTCCATCGCCGGGGCGGGCGCACTGTGCACCGCATTCAAAAATACCGGACTCGGCCCGTGTGGACGCGGCGCATTTTCCCACTGCTTTTCCCATTGCCGTTGCTGCCAAAGCAGTTTTTCCTCTTCAAGCCGCTGGACCCGGTTATTCAGCACCCAGCACCAAATGAACGCAACCGGGCCACTGAGGAAAACGAAAACGAAAACTAAACCAAAGAGGAGGTATCCCATGATTCCACTACGGCGTCAAAAAAGTGAAAAAGGCGAAAATGGTCCACTTACAATGATTATAGCACACAATCAGATGTCGTGGGGCGGAAAATACTTATTGAATACGCGGCAAAATCGGGTAGAATGCCGCCTCACCACTCCCCATCCTCTTCTGTTTTCAATTTTATGCCCCCTTGGTACAAAGACGGTCTTCGATTTGAATGCACACAATGTGGCCGCTGCTGCACGGGCGAGCCGGGATACGTTTGGGTGACGCGCGACGACATTGAGGCTCTTTCCAAAAAACTGGGGCTTTCCTCCATCTTGTTTGAGCAGGCTTTCGTTTACACGGTGCGAGGCAACAAAAAAAGCCTCAAAGAGCATCCTGGCGGCGATTGCGTGCTGCTGGGCGAAAAATCTCGCGCCTGCAAAGCATACGATTGTCGCCCCATTCAGTGTAAAACATGGCCTTTTTGGGAACAGAACATTATTTCGCCCAAAGCCTGGGAGGTGACGGCCCGATCCTGTCCCGGCTGCAACCGTGGCCGGCTCTACACGCTCGAAGAAATCGAGGAACAGAAATCGGGGATTGACCTGTAGATTTTTCGTCTGCGTGTCTTGCTGGCCAACCGCCTTGAGAAAATCCGCCATGCCGGTAGAATGTGTCGTTTGGTGGGGTTGCGTTCGCGGAACGCGGCGTGTTTTCAATCGTTTCTTGGATAAAAAATGTTTGGCAAAATGTTTGAACTGGGATCGCTGATGAAGCAGGCCCAGCAATTCGGCGGCAAAGTTCAGGAGATGAACGAGAAACTCAAACATCTTCGCGTCACCGGCACGGCGGCGGGCGGCATGGTCGCCGTCGAAATGAATGGTTTGCAGGAAATGCTGACTTGCCGCATTGATCCGGCCTTGTTCAAGCAGGAAGATGCGGAACTGCTTGAGGAGTTGGTCGTTGCGGCGACGAATCAGGCCGTCGAAGAATCCCGGCGGCAACAGGCGGAAACCATGCAATCGCTGACCGAAGGAATCGATCTCGGAAGCCTCGGCGACATGGTGGGAAAAATCATGCCAAGGTAGTGCTCCGACTTATTCCCCGACTCTTCTTTCTTCTTATGGCCGAACTCACCGAATCCGTACTGACAAAATCCGTGACGAGCATGATGGCGGAATTTGAGAAATTGCCCGGCCTGGGGAAAAAATCCGCCGAGCGAATCGCCTATCATTTGCTTAAAATCGAAAGAGACGAGGCACTGGCCTTGGCGGATGCGATTCGTGCCGTCAAGGAAAATGTCCGTTACTGCAAGCATTGTTACAATCTGGCCGAGGAGGAACTCTGCGACATCTGCCGCGATGTCCGCCGCAATCAGGCCTTGCTCTGCGTGGTCGAGCAGCCCCGCGATTTAATCGCTCTGGAACAGACGGGAAAGTACGATGGCTTGTATCATGTCCTGCTGGGCAGGCTTTCGCCGCTGGACAAAGTCGGGCCGGATCAACTGACGATTGACGCCCTGCTTCAACGTATACGAGGCGGCCAATTTGATGAAATCATCATGGGCACGAATCCCACGGTTGAAGGCGATTCGACGGCGGTGTACATTATCGACAAGCTGGCGTCCGTCCGTTCGGAAACGAAACCGATTAAACTGACCCGACTCGCACGGGGTGTCACGACGGGCAGCGACCTCCAGTTTGCCAACAAAGAGATGCTCGCGGACGCGCTTTCGGAGCGGCAGGCATTCCGATGATTTTCAGGGGGCTGTTCACGCGGCATCCCCCAAGTGCTAAGCAAACTTTTCCCACAAAACATGCGTCAATTCAAATTTTGCGTTTTTTTCCTTTTGTTCTCCATGTTGGCAGGCTGCCGCGACAAGGCGGGAACTTCCGCCGAACCCGCCGGCCAGGCGCAGACACAACGGCAGGCCGCCTTGCCCTTTCCGACGGAAAAGGAGCTTGAATCTCTCGGCCCGGTGAACGATTTGCCCGGACTTGGTTCAGATATGAAATGGTTTCCGGGCGACATCGTTTACGTTGTTCTCGGCCATCCGAAGCGTTTTATGGAATCGGAAATCGGCAAAGGCAATGAGGCTCTCCTGTCGGGCATGATCGGACAGTTGCTACAAATTCCGTTTGATCCCAGCAAAATCGAGCGTTTCGTTCAAGTGAACTCGCTGCCGGCTGAAGTGACCGTCGAAGTGGAACAGAATGGCCAAAAAGTACCGCAGCAGACAGGCATGTCACGGCGTTCGACCATGCTGACCTTTTCCGAGCCCGTTACGCCGGAAACGATTGTCAAGCCAACACTTCACAACCCGGAAGATACGGTCGAATCACGGAAAAAGAAGAGCGGAAACGTCGAGTATTACGATTTGACCCCGCCGAATTTCGCCTTGCCGCAGCGGCTGGCGATGACTTTTCCTGATGACAAAACACTGGTCATCGTCGAAGGTTTTCAGGAAGACATCGACGCCGCCTTCGACGAGAATCCCCCCAAAAGTGCGGCCTTGGAACGCTTAAAGCGGCAAGACGTTCAAGCGAACGATCTGATTTGGATCACATCGCAGGAGGGCATTGAATTTGACCCGATGATTATGGAATCGGTGCTCACGGCCATCGTCATGCAAGGCGGAATTCCGCAGGCCACCGCCGCCGAACTGGCCAAACACCTTAAAGCTCTGACGCTCACGGCCAATCTGGGCGTGGAAGTCGGCAAGCCCATGCTGAATATCCGTTTCGACGCCAAAGACGGCAAAGGGGCCGACACGATGGCGGAAACGTTTGAGGGGATCATCCTGATGGGCCAAACGACCCTGGATGTCATGGATGACGCCGCAAAAACCGCGCTGCCCATCCCCCCGGATTTTGCCAAAGCCGCCCTCGAAGCGTTCTTTGTCAACAAAACAGGCACACAGGTCGACGTGGTGCTGAACAAGTTTGAGAGCTTTGCGTCCACGGCAGCGGCGGGGATTCGCAACCAGCAGACAACGGCGCAGACCATGCAAATTCAGAGGCAGCGTGCGGAGCAATTTACCATGCTGGGCCGTTTTTGCGTCGTGTATTTTCAGGAAAACGGCAAATTTCCTGCGGATATTCTTGCCGCCGATGGCACGCCTCTGTTGAGCTGGCGTGTGGCCTTGCTACCGACGCTGGGCTTGGCCGATTTGCACGCAAAATTCAAGCTCGATGAGCCGTGGGACAGCGAAACAAACAAGCCGCTCATGGAAATGATGCCGCTTCTGTTTCGGCCTTTCGCCGCGGGCGTGATGCCCCCGAAAACGCAGATTCAATACTTTTGCTCGGAAGGCACGCCTCTGGCCAACCGCGAACTGAAAAGAGAGGACATAAAATTCCCGGAATCGACCTTGATGCTGTACGAATCCGCAGCCGACAAAGCGGTCGAGTGGACGCAACCGGGGTCGCCTGCTTTTGACGCAGCAAAAATGGAAGAGGCCGTGGGCAAAACGCTATTCGGCGTCACGTTCAACGGCCAGATTATTCCCGACATGCCCATCATTCCGCTTGCCGACGAACGGTCGACACAGCAGCGAAAATTTCTTGAAGCTCTTGTAAAAGGCCTGCCCATGCCCGAAACGCCGCGTCAAATGCCACCGCTCCAAACGCCGCCGGTCGAAGTCCCCCCGTCCGAGGTCGGCCAATGAACAGGATTCTAGGGCTTCCACTTGCAAGAAAAATAAAAATATCCTCGTGACCGCTTTCCGCTTGCTGTCACGTTTCCTTAGTCGTTAGTCACCCCCATGAAATACAATCCCGCCACCATCGAGCCGAAATGGCAAGCCTTTTGGGAAGCGAATAAAACTTTTGAAACGCCGCGCATTCCCGATGCGAAACCGGATTCCAAAAAGCTGTATGCACTGGACATGTTTCCGTATCCCAGTGCCAACGGCCTGCACGTCGGCCACCCGGAAGGGTACACGGCCACGGACATCGTTTGCCGCTTTGAACGCATGAACGGCACGAGCGTGCTACATCCGATGGGCTGGGATTCGTTCGGCTTGCCTGCCGAGAATCAGGCCAAGAAAACCGGCGTTCATCCGCGCGAGATCACGAACAAAAACATCGACAATTTCCGCCGCCAGCTCAAAATGCTCGGCTTCTCCTACGATTGGAGCCGTGAACTGGCCACGACGGACAAGGATTATTTTCGCTGGACACAGCACATCTTCCTGCTGCTTTTCAATACATGGTACGATCACGATACGCAAAAAGGCCGGCCCATTGCGGAACTGCCGATTCCCGCTGATGTGACCGAGGAGGGGCCTGACGCGGTCGAGCGGTACAAAGACGAGCACCGTTTGGCGTATCAGGTCGAAGCACCGGTAAATTGGTGTCCGGCGCTGGGTACAGTCTTGGCCAACGAAGAAGTTGTTCAAGGCCGGTCGGAACGCGGTAATCATCCCGTCGTGCGAATGCCGCTACGGCAATGGATGCTGCGAATCACGGCCTACGCCGACCGATTGGAATCCGATCTGGAAGGACTGGATTGGTCGGACGGCATCAAAGCGTTACAGCAAAACTGGATCGGTCGCAGTACCGGAGCGGAAGTGGATTTCTTCGTCGGTGTCGGCGGGGCAACCGGCAACGCCGGTAACGTAGGCCCGAAGAGGTGGCGCGCTTCGGTCGAGCAGGAATATGAATCATGGAAATCGTTGCGAAAACAAACCGGCTTTCCACGCAAACCCGGCAACGACGTGTTGCGGATTTATACGACCCGGCCCGACACGCTGTTCGGCGCAACCTACATGGTCGTCGCGCCGGAACATCCCTTTGTCGAGCGTTTCACCACGCCGGAGCAGCGGCAGGCCGTCGAGGAGTACAAGCAGCAGGCCGCCTCGAAAAGCGATCTTGACCGGACGGATTTGTCCAAAGAGAAGACCGGCGTGTTCACCGGTTCGTATGCCGTGAACCCCATCGACGGCCTGCCGATTCCGATTTGGATTGCGGATTACGTGCTGATTTCCTACGGCACGGGCGCGATCATGTCCGTGCCAGCCCATGATACCCGCGATTTTGAATTTGCGAAACAATTTGATCTTCCCATCGTTCAGGTGGTCCGAAACTTGGACAATGAAATGCACGTCGGCGTGGAATTCGAGGCCTTTTGCGAGCCGGGGGCGGCCATGAACAGCGGCGAGTACGACGGAATGATGACGCCGGAAGTCAAAGAGAAAATCACCGAAGCACTCAAGCAAAACGGCATCGGTCGCAAGGCCGTCAATTACAAGCTGCGCGATTGGCTTTTCAGCCGTCAGCATTTCTGGGGCGAACCGATCCCGATTTTGCACGAAGTGGATGCGGAAAACAAGATGACGGGCCGTTGCGTCGCGCTCGACGATTCGGAATTGCCGCTGGACATCCCGCAAGACTTGGAATTCAAGGCCGAGCACAATTCGCCGGAGCCGCCGCTGGAATTTGCCGGCGACGATTGGCTCTACGTGGAGCGTAACGGAAAACGATACAAACGCGAAACAAATTCCATGCCGCAGTGGGCGGGTTCCTGCTGGTATTATTTGCGTTACATTGATCCGAAAAACACGAATTTTTTGGTCGACCCGGAACTCGAAAAAGCGTGGATGCCCGTCGACCTTTACGTAGGCGGCGCGGAACACGCCGTCTTGCATTTGCTCTATGCCCGGTTTTGGCACAAGGTTTTGTACGATTACGGACTCGTTTCGCAGCCGGAGCCGTTTCAAAAACTCGTCAACCAGGGCATGATCCTCGGCGAAACGGAGTTTACCGGGTTCAAGGATGGCGACGACCGCTGGATTTCCGCGGAACGTGTGGATGTTGATCGAGACGGTTTCGGCACTCTCAAAAATTTTACCGGCACTCCGGGACGCCTGAGTTCAATCAAACTCGACGCCGGGAAGGTCACAAAAAAAGGCGATGTTTTCGTGCTGGTCGAAAACGACGGTATCCAAGTCGACGCACGGGCGAATAAAATGTCGAAAAGCCGCGGCAACGTGGTCAATCCCGACGACGTGGTCGAACAGTACGGCGCGGATGCGCTGCGGCTGTACGAAATGTTCATGGGGCCGCTGGAATCCGTGAAGCCGTGGTCGATGGACGGCGTGCGCGGCGGCCTTTTTTTCATCATCTTCAAATGTTCGCCATCCATCGTTGATTTTTATGCCGAGGATTTGCGGCTTGACGCGGCGGTGCAAGACGTGCCGCTCGGCGCAGAGCAAAATCGCGTACTGCATCGAACGATTAAATCCGTCACGGAAGACATTCGCGCGCTGTCCTTCAACACAGCCATTGCCCGCATGATGGAGTTCACGAATTTCTTCCTGAAACAGAATCCACGACCCAAGTCGGCCATGGAAAGTTTTGTGCTCTTGCTTTCGCCCTTCGCCCCGCATTTGGCCGAAGAACTTTGGCATTTGCTCGGCCACGCTGACACGTTGGCTTACGAACCTTGGCCTGCGTATGACGAATCCGCCCTCAAGGAACAGGTGCTGGGAATTCCAGTGTCGGTGAACGGAAAATTGCGATCCAAAATGATTGTCGCCGCCGATGCGGATGAGGCCACGCTGGAAGCCGCCGCACTGGCAGACGGAAAAATCGCGGAACTCGTCGCGGGCAAAACAATCGTGAAAAAAATCATCGTTCGCGGCAAAATGGTGAATTTTGTGGTAAAATAGGGTTTTGCCGGTTCGCGCATCAATTTTGACTCACAGGCTTGGGCGTCTCCGCCGTGCCGCACGGCATTTCTGACAGTCGGCGGGGCTTCCTCGCTACTGGTCGGAGAAGTTGCACGCCGCCTGACAAAGGGGTAGAATTGTGGCGAACAGAACTATTGCGCGCTGCGCCGAACTTCCCCTTTCACCCAGTGGCCCGATACCAACCAGTGCCAAGCCCCATCCCAGAGAATGCTGTCGCCTCGCGGCAGTGGCTGACGGTATACGGTGCCCGGCAAAACAATCTCAAAAATATCGACGTTTCATTTCCGCTGGGGGCACTCAGTGCCGTCACCGGTGTGAGCGGAAGCGGTAAAAGTTCGCTTGTCAACGAAATTTTGTGGAAATCGATGGCACGAACGTTGCATCGAGCTAATACCATTCCCGGTGCTCTTGACCGAATTGACGGCGTTGAATATCTCAATAAGGTCATTCGCGTCGACCAGCAGCCGATTGGCCAGACGCCTACCTCCAATCCAGCCACGTATACCGGCCTGTTTGATTTGATTCGTGAACTCTTCGCTTTTCTGCCGGAATCAAAACTGCGAGGCTTTTCGCCGCGCCGCTTCAGTTTCAACGTGCCCGGCGGACGCTGCGAAAAATGCGAAGGGGCCGGCCAGCTCAAGATCGAAATGCACTTTCTGCCCGACGTGTGGATTACCTGCGATGCCTGCGGCGGCAAGCGTTACGACCGACAAACTCTGGATGTGAAGTATCGAGGCTATTCGATTGCGGACGTGCTGGAAATGTCTTGCGGCGATGCAGCGAAACTTTTTGAAAACATTCCCGGCATTCGACGTATTCTGACCACGCTCTGCGATGTCGGACTTGATTACATTTCTCTCGGTCAGGCGGCCCCGACGCTTTCCGGCGGCGAAGCGCAGCGTGTCAAATTGGCTTCGGAACTTGCCCGGCCCGATACGGGAAGGACGCTGTATCTACTGGATGAGCCGACGACGGGCTTGCATTTTGACGATCTGCAAAAGCTGCTGGACGTGCTGCACCGGCTTGTCGACTTGGGCAACACGGTCATCGTCATTGAACACAATTTGGACGTGATTAAAAACGCCGACTGGATTGTCGACCTCGGCCCCGAGGCCGGGGCGGGCGGCGGGTATCTGGTGTTTCAGGGAACGCCGGAAGAGTTGGAGAGTAGTGGAGAGTGTGAAGATTCCGCTTCGGAATCATGGAGCAAAAAAACTTCACAGAAAAAAACGCACGCTATAAAAAAAACCACGAAAAAATCAAAAAAGCCGGTATCCAAACTTCCCGGCTCTCAACTCTCAACTCTCAACTCTCAACTCATTTCGCATACCGCGGCTGCGTTGTTGCCCGTTCTCCAGGCCGGGCCGTTTGAAAATCGGGCGGCGTATGATCTGGCCAAACTGAACGAGGCCAAAGACGGTGATGTTTCGGTCAAGGAAGTTGGGGCTGAGGCGAAAATGCCCTGGGAAGTGGATGGCGCGCGCTGGCATACTAAAGATCGGATTGGTCGTCGTGGCAAGCCGGTGCGTTGGAATGGCCAAATTCTTGCTAAAATCGTTCAGCATATTGAAAATTCAGGAAAATTTGCTCCAACGGACTGGAATAATCGCAGCATTGTTGAAATTCGTGCCATGAAAAAACCGCTCGGCTGGTTTTTTCACGCAATCACGGCGGAAGAATGGCTGCTGAAGATGAAATTTCGCACGGCCCGGAACACGTTTAGAAGAGATGTTTTAGTTCAAAAACTGAACCTGAAGCCACTGAACGACATGGACGAAATTCCGCTGTACGGAACGGAGCCGAGAGTGCGTGTGGCCTCCCATGCCGGGCCGTGGCAGGAAATCGAATTGCGGGTTTATTCGCTGGAGGAACTCGACAAGCCCGCGTTTTGGGATTTTCTCGATCTGGCCATCAAGGAATTTGCAAAGTATGCGAAAAAGGAAGAAAAAACACCGGGCGACCTGATGCCCTGGAAAATTCTGGGCGAAAAATGGCATTTTCTGCCAAAAGGTTTGATCGGCGGGGACAAACTTCTGTGGGACATCTCGCTTTTGCGTGAGTTATTTGGTATCCTGAGCAGTGTTTCACCGGAAGCGAGAATTGTTTGGACGAATAAAGTGCTGGTTCCGCTGTTTCGCCCGAAACAGGGTCGTGCTGCGCGACCGTCGAATGCCAAGCGGATGCCGTGGGTGGTGGTGCATACAAAGCGTATTGATGCCCTGTACCTCGACATTTACGTGCCGAAAAATGCCGTGCCGCTGGGCAGCGTTCGTGCCTTGGGCTTCGACGCTTTTATCAACGGTGAAAATGAAAGTTGCGATATTGTGCAGTTGAAGTTGGCCAAAAAAAATGATATTTCCAACCCGGCTCTTAAAAAACTGTTACTGGATACATGGGACGGGGCCAGTGCTTAGGGCCAGGGGTTAGAATTTGGATGATCGACCTGAAATTCTAACCCCTAACCACTTCATTTATGGTGACCCACCTTGTTTGTCAGTGCGGAAACGAAATTACTTCGCCGGAAGTCGTGGCCGGTGAGGAGTTTCGCTGTTCGCGCTGTGGCAGGTTGCTGCGAATCGCATCGTCCACTCCCCCCCCCTTGGGACTCGATGATGAAACCTTCGCCTTCCTCCCCGGCCATGATGAAGCCGCCATCGATGCCACCCCGGCAATCGAATACTGGGCCGCAGAACACGCGGGCGATGAAGTGCGGGCCGGCAATGATGAAATCGTGACGCAGATTACCACAGCCTTTCAGACGGGCGTTTTCGATCCCGGTGAGACACAAATAAAAAACGGCGACGGAGCGAACGACTTGGATTTTGTCGTCCACGTCGATCCTAGCGTGCAAAATGCCCCCCCCGCACCTGACGCCAACGACGACGAAACCAAGATCGCCGAGGCGGTCTCTGCCCTGCCTTCGCGTCAGGATTCGTCTTCTCACCGCCGCGACGGCTCGCGGGCTACTTCGCTCGATTTATCGGAACGGGTCATGGACACGACGCCCGGTCGTCCGTCATTGCCGATCACCCCCGCCGACGATTCTGGCGCATACGGCATTCATCGCGTACTGCGAACACACCAGAAAGGCGGCATGGGAAAAATTCTGATTGCCTATGACCTGTATCTCAAACGCGATGTCGCCCTGAAGGAATTACATCCCGAAGTGATGGAAGACGATTCCATCGTGCGACGGTTCATTGGCGAGGCCGAAATCACGGCCCAGCTTGAGCATCCGGGCATTGTGCCGATCCACACCCTCAACTTGGATCGAAATGGCAATCCGTACTACACGATGAAGTTGATTAAAGGCCACACATTCCAAGATGCCATCAAGGCCTATCATCGTAATCCGAGCAGACAGGAATTGCTCCATCTTGTTCGACGGCTCGTGTCGATATGCAAAACGATGGCCTTTGCCCACAACAAGGGCGTGATTCACCGTGACCTGAAACCGGCCAATATCATGCTGGGCGAGCACGGCGAAACCTTGGTCATGGATTGGGGATTGGCAAAACCCTACAACCAGGAAGAGCACGGATCAAAATATACGGCAGTCGCCATTGAACACCGGGCGGAGCAGCGACCTGATCTGACGATGGTGGGGGCGATTGTCGGCACACCCGCGTTCATGTCGCCGGAGCAGGCCATGCCGGAAGACCATGTGGTGGGGCCGTTGGCGGACGTGTTCAGTCTGGGCACGATTCTTTACTACTTGCTGGCAGGCCAAACCGCTTTTTCCGGTCGTTCCACGCAGGAAGTGTTGAAGAAGGTGCGGGCGGCCTCACCGCCGCGGCCTTCGGAAATTAAACCCAACGTACCGGCGGGCTTGGAAGCGATCTGCGCCAAAGCTATGGCCAAAGCCCCTGAGGACCGGTATCAGAGTGCCGGGGAAATGGACCGCGATCTTTGCCGCTGGCTTGATGGCGAACCCGTTCATGCGCAGACGGGAACACTGCCACAAAAAGTGTGGCACTGGATTGACCGCCATCGCGTGGTCGCCATCCTTACGCCACTACTGGTAGTTTTGCTTGTCGCGCTGACCGCCCTGGGCATTCAGTTTGATCGCTTTCGGGTTGAACGGAATGTCGGAGTACAGGTTCAATCGATTCTGGAGGAACCTGTCGATCTGACGGATCAACCGCTCATTTCCGTCGAAGGCGGAGCAGGCGTGACCGTGCTCCGCGAACCGCGGCAGACAGGCGGATCACTGATTACCTGCCGCGTGGAAAACGTTGCGGAATCCTTTCACGGCCTGATAGAAATGGATGCCCCGGAAGGGTGTTTCTGGAACCTCAGTCGGCGAGCCACGCTGAATTTCTCGCTCTTTGAGAGTTATGCCGAGAAGGCGGCCACGCTGCCGGAATTTTTTGTGCGACTGGGCCGCGGATCGGCGTATTATGAATTTCGCCCCACGCCGGACTTCTGGTCACGGCGAAAGCGGAGCAACTGGTTTCCCTTTGCCGTGCCGCTGGCCGGTTCTTCATCGAATTGGACACGCACGGAGGCCGATGGTGTCCAACCTTCGATGGATCGGATCGAATGGATCGAATTTCATTTCGTGACCAAAGAACCGATGACGATCCAAATCGACCACGTTTATTTCCAAGGCGATGGACAGAAAAGCGAAAAATAATGCTCTATTCTTGCCCCCCGTGGTGGAAAATGGTATAATGAGCACTGGCGGTGAGTTTTTGCTGCCGTAATTTCGCGTCATTCAACACACGGAGACAAAAAATGTCTGCAAAACGCATCGTGGATTTGAGGAAGGCGGGCCATTCGGACAATCGCCGTCATGCTTTTACGCTCGTTGAACTTCTTGTTGTCATTGCCATCATCGGCGTCTTGATCGCCCTGCTTTTGCCCGCCGTTCAGGCTGCCCGCGAAGCTGCTAGGCGGATGCAGTGCTCGAATAAATTGAAACAATTGGGCTTGGCGATGAATAATCACCACGATACCTACAATCTCTTTCCGGGCAATTGTATGCAAGAGTCGCTTAAGTTAGCAAGGGGCGGAGGCGGTGGAGGCCCAGCGGGCTTTGCTGCTAACGAGTCGGCACGGGTCAATGGGTTCATGGCAATGATGCCCTTCATGGAAAGTCAAGCAATCTACGATATGGGCCAAGGGCCGTGGGTAAACGGTACTACAACGCAGACATGGTGGCCCGGACCTTGGAATCACGAGTTTTATGGTGCTCCGACCCCTTACTCCATTCGTATTGACGCATTGATTTGTCCTTCCGATGGTGACTCCTCAAGACCAACTGGCCCAACGGGTGAAACGCAACCTACAAACTACCGCATGTGTCGCGGAGATCGTCCTTTGGACTGGGCAACGGGCTGGAACGGAGAGTGTGAATCGCGTGGAGTGTTCAGCCCCCAAACACTTTACCCACACAGCTTCAGCTCTGTTACCGATGGTTCAAGTAACACTGTTGCTGTTTCCGAAGCGGTCATGGGGACAGCGGATCGATTGAATTTGGTGAAAGGTGGCGTGTGTCTTAACAGCTTTCCAAATGGAGGCCCCTCCGAAAACCCGGATACAGCAAAGTTAATCGAGTGCATGGCGGGAGGAAATGAAATTCCCACAGCGCTCGTTGAAATGTCTGGCCAAAATAGCCGTTCTGGATGTAGATGGGCAGATGGCAATAGTCGCTATTCGCTTTTCTTTACCATTTTGCCACCGAATGGCCCCACGGTATCAGCTGATAACGAAGGTGAAGGTTGGATCATTGTAACGGCCAGCAGTTTTCATCCGGGCGGCGTAAACACTTGCTACGTGGATGGTTCTGTTCGTTTTGCATCAGAAACCGTTGATACGGGTAGCTTGCGTAGCGGCGGCAGAGCATTTGATGGTGCAGCATGGGGAGCGGCAGGACCTTCGCCTTTTGGTATCTGGGGGGCGATGGGAACCATCGGTGAAGGAGAAACCGGATCGCTGTAGAAATTTTCGGAGCCGGGGGTGTAAGCCCAAGCCCCCGGAGTAGAATATCTTCTCCATTTTATTTGTTCAAGTTTTCCATGAACCATAAGTTATTTTGTGCTCTGCTGTCGTTGTTACTCATGACCGTCTTAGGATGCGGCCCTGATCCCAATCTTGGCGAAGTTTCCGGCGTTATCACCTACAAGGGCCAACCCGTCGAAGGAGCTTCCGTTGCATTTCGTCCTGCGGAATCTGGAGGAATCCTTGCGACGGGAACAACGGATGTAAACGGACGCTACACGCTCTCTGCTCCGGTCATCAAAAAAGGAAAAAAGATGGAGCAAGGAGCTTTCGCAGGAAAATACATTGTTACAATTAACAAGGACGAACGCATTATTGGGAAAAATGCCCAGCTTTTTGCAAAAGGTGAAATTGATTATAGTGAACTTTTGAGGCGGGGAGGGGCAGAACGCGATATTATCAAGGATTTGCTTCCGTCCAAATACAAAGACGCCAAAAAATCCGGCCTCGAAGCCGAAGTAAAAGCGCAGACAGACAACGTCTTCGACTTTGAACTGGTCGATTAACGCGCCCCTGCCCCGTCCACGCGGAACAGGGCTATTGAAGTCTATCATGGCCTGCCTGCCGACAGACCTTTTTTCATCAAGCTCTTTTTGATGGGAAACAGCACTTGCTCGGCGGAAAAAGTGGTTTCGGCAATTAAAAAAGCGATACGATTACTGAAAATCGAAAAGGCGGCCAGCGAGGGAATGGCAACGATGAGGCCTTCAACCGTGGTGACCAGGGCTTGATAGATTCCTTCGGCCAGATCGGCTGCCCGCGCGTATCCTTCCGAATCGGCGAGTTGTTGGAACGCGAAAATCATGCCGACGACCGTGCCCAAAAGTCCGAGCATCGGGGCGATGTTGCCGATGACGTTCAAATACTCGATTTTTCGATACAGACGTGAGGCCTCCTCGGCGGTCGCTTCTTCGGCCCCTTTTTCGACCGCCGCCCAGCCAAGTTCGTATTCCGTCATGCCCGCGTGAAGGATTCGTGCCAAGACGCCGGGGGCGGCCTCGCATTTTTTGATGGCGGCGACCAATTGGCCTTGCGAGAGCAACGCAAGTATTTCGTCGGCAAAGCCGGGCGGCATGAAGGTTTTCCGCCTGATCGACACGGCATGTTCGATCATCAGTGCCACGGACATCAGCGACAGCAGAATAATCAGATAACCGATCAGGCCGCCTGCATGGATGATGGCGAACAATCCCTTGGTTTTTGACGCCGCAGGCTTTTCGGGCGACGGTGTTGACGCCGTTTCCGCCACAGTGCTTTCCGCTTGCTCCTCGCCGACCGCCGTTTCCACGGGAATGGCAGGCTCCTGCGAAGCTGGAGCGTCTAGGGCGTCAAAGGCATCAAGATTGAGTTGAGCGGAAACAATGCCGGCAAACAGGAATGCGGCCAAAAGCGTGGCCGTAAAAATGGCAGTTTGGAGCTTCATGCGAGAATGAGATGGGAAGCGGGACAAAAGGGGGCGGAGCGACTCCGAAAACGGCCATTGTAACGAATGCGACGAGCACTGAAAAGGTCTGTGTCGCTTTCCTCTGCGCCGTATCGCCAACAACTCCGATGATAAAAAATGCTCTGGACATCGGCTTCCTCAATCGCTAGAATCCCGCCACGGTATTTTTTCGCCCTCTTTTGGATTGGAGAATCAAGGATGTTCTTCGTGGAATCATACATCTTGAAGTCACTCGCTGTCGGGAAAGCGATCACGCTCACCGTTTGCATCGCCACCTGCTTGATTTCTCACGCTATCCAAGCGGAAGAGGCCGACATTTCGCGTCCACCGCGGATGGCCTTGCCGCGTATGACGGCGGAATCGGTGGAGGAACGCGATGCAACATCGGCTGAAAAACGCCCCGCTTCGCTCAAAGGCGATGGGGATGAGGGGGGGGGTGAGATTGCCGCCATTCCCGAACCAAGCTCCGTGCATGAGCCGGAGCGGCATGAAACAGTGCAGCGTCGAACTCCCAAGCCGGTCGCGGATGTTCTTTCAAGCGAACAGTCGGGCATCGACCCTCTGAATGATCCCCTGCATCCACCGGTTTGGACAGCTTCGTTTCAGGGCGTTGTTCCGGGCCTCACCACGCAGGAGGGTCTTGAACGGCTTTGGGGGAAAGCTCTCAAGACGGCCACGCTGGGCGATCAAATCGCCCAGCTATATTCGCACGGCGTGCTCAATCACATCGAAGTGATTCTGAAAGACGGGCTTGTGCGTTCCATTGTCGTCCAACTCGGCGAGCCGTTCCCTGAGGAACAGGTGCGGGAAGTGCTCAAAGCGGAGCTGCTCAAATCGAAGCCCGTACTGATTCCCGACGAGAAGGGGGGCATCATTGGCGAAGTGTTCCCGGAAAAAGGCGTCGTTTTCCTATTCGCGCAGGACGCGGCGGACCTCTTGCTGGTCAAACAAATCGGCATTGAACCGGTTTCCGCGGAACCCTTTGTTCTCCGTGCCGAAGCCACGCTGAATTCCCAGCCGACCGAGTCACGCCGAGACCTGCTCGACGCCATGCGGCTTTCGCCGGATGAAGCGAAGATTTACTGGCTTCTGGCGCAGATTGAATTGATGGAGGGACAAGTCGAGGCGGCCTTGGTGAACTGCGAGCGAGCCATTCGGCTGGACAAGGAGCGGCCTGCGTATCATTTGACATACGTGCAAACGCTCATCAATATGAACCGTGTCGAAGAAGCCAAATTGTATCTGGAGGAAACGCTGGGCATCTGTGACCGTTATCCGCACGAAAAAGCGAAGGCTTTGTCTCTGCTCGGCGACTTGTTCCGCACCAGCCAAGAGCCGGACTACGAACTGGCCATCGAATGCCATTCCAATGCCATCCGCCTAGCCATGACCTTGATCGATCACCCGAACGAAACAGTACGGTTGGCTGCGAGGGACGTGCTTTTGGACGCCCACCTCGGCGCGGCACGGGACGTGGCTTGGGGACGCTGGGAGAATAAGGAGGAATCGATACGAAAGTGGATTTCTCGCGCCCAAGAGATTGCCAGGGACCCCGAAGCACTGGGAATCACACGTCAGTCGAAGGAATACCCGCTGAAAATCGCGGCCTGCGCGTTGGCGGCCCAAGTGGGCGTTCCCGAACAGACGAACATGGAACCCTACATCCACGCCGTGCTGGAGGCGGGCGATGCCTTGATCGAATCTGCGCGGGACCCGATCTTGCTGCGGAAGTATCAATGGGAAACAAGTCTGTCTCTGTACGATGCCGTGCAGATTTTCCAACTCCGTAAGCAATACGCCATCGCGCTGAAATACGGCGAACTGGCCGCCGACTACATGGAAGAAGGCATTCGGGAGCGAAACAGCGACACGGATTTGTATTTGCTGGGACGGCTTTATTTTCGGCTCGGCGCGATTCACGCCATCGGCAACCGCAATCACCGGGCCGCCATCGAGTGGTACGATTTGGCAAAACCTGTTTTTGAAACGATTCTGCCGAAAATCAATCCCGAAGCTCTGGGCCGGCTGGGCGAAACCTTGGTCAGTATGGGCGTTTCGTACTGGATGACGCAGCAACGGGATGAGGCGATACGCTTGACCGAACGCGGTCTCAAGCAGATCGAACGCGGTGTCCGTAACAAAATGATCGAGGAATCCGCTCTCGCCATTCCCTACTCAAATCTTGAAAGCATGTACCGCGACCTTGGCCAGGACGACAAGGCCGACCGCTACAAAAAAATGGCCGCCACGTTGAGTGAAACGATCCGATAGACCGGTTTGAAAACTTCAATTCGGGTGAGCTGTGCGATTTGTCCGCCGGTCTCGCCCCATAAGGGTAGGCAAGGGATTCCCCGAAACCCCGTATCCGGCCTCGCGGGGGCATCTTCCATAGTCACCCTAAGCCTCTCTCAATGGAGAGGGGAATGAATATCGGCCTTTCAGGCAGCTCAAAAACCGCTGGA
>QMCD01000699.1_pt1 | contig 22997 bp, 16 predicted proteins | sample 1821841 | NCBI WGS metagenome assembly QMCD01 (sample SAMN01991225, study PRJNA193472) | Termite gut metagenome, whole genome shotgun sequencing project. | isolation source: worker | host: Macrotermes natalensis
AAAGGAATATTTTCGGGTGTGAAGCAATGAATTCCTCTTATGCAGAGGTAAATGCCAGCAGGGGTATAGAGAGTGGAATTTGATATTTCATTTTTCATATCTGATCAGCGCGCCGGCACTTTATTGAACTTGGTAAGAAAAAATGATATAATATGCTAACATAATAATAAAACAAATGCCTAGGAATGTAGATGACTATGGAAATGAAGATACTTCATCTTAAAAACTGTATTGCGGAACTGCTGGTTTTTCTTATTTATATTATGGTGGAACAGGTTTTCTTTATTATGATGAACGGAGACAGGCCAGGTTTCTTTCAGCTGTCACTTCCTTTTGCCATCCCGCTTTTCTATTATCTGGTGCGTTGCAGGGTTCGTCGGTTCTGGCTGTTTGCACTGTTTCATATCTTGCCGCCGGCAGTTTTGAGCATAGTGTATATATATAGGGAAGAGGTAATATATGCGGTAGTTTTTGCTCTTGCCGCCCTCATACAGGCGTTTTTGTCATTGAATATCCGGATAAAATTTGTAACCGATCAGGAACAGTTTGATTATGGTTACTCGGCGTTACCGCCGGGCGGGATATTAGGATTGGGCTTGACCCTTTTTCTGATCAGCCGGGCAGATGCCTTATTTTACCCGGTTCTGCTTTATTTAGCAGTTTATTTTATATACATGTATCTACGCCATTTTCTTCATTATATCGACATGAATAAAATAATCACCGGCCATATTCCAGAAAAATCCATTTTTACGGTTAACTTTAGTTTTGTCGGAGGATTTACAGCTATCAGCGTGCTCCTGATAATATTTTTTGCTGATGTAGATTTCTTTGCTTCCGTGTTGAGAAGTTTTATCCGCTGGTTGGGGAGCCTAGTGCGGTTTTTAATGGCGCCGTTCTCTTCAGATGCGCCGGAACCGATGGAAAGCTTGCCGCAGTTACTGCCGGAAGCCGATAATATGTCCATTGAGCCATCCAGTACGCCGCTTTGGGCTGAGATCCTGGAAATTATCATGACCGTGATCTGTATTGCCTTTCTTCTGGCACTTGCGGCGGTAGCTGTGTATTTGATGGTCAAGCTGATCCGGCGGGTATTCAGCAGTCACATCGCTGAGAAAGCTTCTGATGGCGATGAAATAATAAAAGATGTTGTCGAAAAGCTGGAAAGAAAAGAAATTATTAAAGCGGCCGGCTCCATCAGCCTGATTCAGTCACCGGAAGAGAAAATCAGAAGGATATTCAGGAAGGTCTTGCAGAAGTATAGTAAAACTAATCCGGCTCCAGAAGCCAAAAGACTGCTCGGTTACGGCACGGCACGCGAATGTCTGTCGTTTCTCCATACAAACAATAGCGATGCTGCTTTGCTGGCTAATATCTATGAAAAAGCCCGCTATGGGTATGAACCATGTACTGCGTCCGATGTCCGGGAGGCCAAAAGGCTGGCCCGCAGTCTGGCAGATACCGGCAGATGACAAACAAAACTAAAATCACATAAAAACCCGGTTTAGTCAAAAAAACCAGTTATGCATATGATAATGATAAAGAAACTAAAGGAAGTTATAATATGTATAATCATAGGATATTACCCTTTTATATGACATATCCCTTGCCGATCGGCTATCAGGAAGAAAATAAAGCAGTCAGGGATATGGAGTACTTACAGCAGCTCTATCCCCGAGAGGCCAGAAAATGCCAGAAAGCAGTGGCAAAGACATTAGATCGGCTAGATTATGAAGGTAGCATGATATATGATGAATATCCTGACCGCTGGCAGCTTTATAAAGTATCCAAGAATATTCTTGATCAGATGAAAAGGGACGGCGAATGTGAATGTTCTGAGGACGATGTTCCGTCAGAAAGATGGGAACGCCTGACTGATCTGATTCAGATCGTGCTGTTTAACGAGGTATTTAGGCGCAGGCATTGTACGAGAAGAGGTTATTTGAATTTTTAGTGATTATTTGTACAAATCAGACGGCGGGCAGGTGGGTTCTTATCCTTATATCACATCTGCCCATTTTGCGTATATCACATCCGCGGTTCATCTGCCCATTTTGTGTCGCACTATTGTAAATGAAATATTTTTATTTTATAATGAAATCTATGTATTGTTTACGCCGCAACCGCAAACGGAGACAGAGCCATGATGAAAAAAACCCTAATCAAAAGTTTAATACTCCTCATCGTTTTCATCACGTCATTATACCTGATCAGTGGCATCATGAACCAGGGCAATACCGACATGACAGCCCAGATGGCCCCAGCAACTTATCCGCTGGTCTATATCATGCTGGGAGACCGCCAGATCAACTGTTTAAGGGGCTATGCTGAAGTCATGGAAAGCAGCTATCTGCGTGAAAGCCTGACCCCCTTGAGTGAAGGACGAAGATTACGTTTCCGTATTGACAAATATGGCAACCCAGTCACCGGCATTACCTTCGAGGTCAGAAGCATTGACGGAACCCGCCTGATAGAAAGTACCGAGGTCGAAACCTATGAAGAAGATGAAAATAAGATAACCGCCGACATCAGTATCAAGGATCTGATAGAGCCTGAAAAAGAATATACGCTGGTTCTCTTAGTCAGCACCGGTAACGGACAAACTATCCGTTATTATGCCCGTATCCTGAGCCCGGCCGACTATCGTGCAGAAGAAAAAATAGACTATGTATTCCAGTTCCACGAAAGAACCTTTAATAAAGACGAGGCAAGGGAGCTGACCAAATATCTGGAGTCCAATGCTTCAGGCGATAATACTACTTTTAGTAAGGTAACAATAAACAGCAGCTTCAACCAGGTGACATGGGGCAACCTGAATGTAACAAAGGAATCGCAGCCGATTTTATATATCAAAGAACTAGGAAGCCAGACAGGCAGTTTCCAGCTTACCTATTTTGTCTCTATGGCCGAGGAAGCCGAAAAGACATATTATGCGGTGGAAGAGTATTACCGTATCCGCTATACCCCGGACCGTACTTACCTGCTGGATTTTGAACGGACAATGGAGCAGATTTTTGAAGGAGACCCGCAAGATATTCAAAACAACAAGATCATGCTGGGAATCACCGATCCTCAGGTGATGCTTATCGAAAGTGACGGGGGTAATGTATTTGCTTTTGAAACTGAAAACACGCTTTACAGCTTTAATATCGTCGACCAAGAATTTGTAAGGCTTTTTGGCTTCAGCGATCCTGAAGCGCAAGATGAGCGAACCATATACAACGGTCACCGGACCAGAATCCTGAATGTGGATGAAGCGGGCAACGTGATTTTCATGGTCTATGGCTATATGAACCGGGGCCGTCATGAGGGAACGGTAGGGATATCTGTATATTTCTATGACGGCAGCGTCAATACAGTGGAAGAAATGATCTACATTCCTTATTACAAGTCCCCGGAACTTTTGCGGGCAGAGGTCGAACAGATTGTTTATCTGAATAGGAACGGGCGGCTGTACCTGATGCTTGATAACGAGGTTTATTCGATTGATTTGATGGAAAGAAGAGCAGAAATCATTGTCTCGGGAATGCAGGAAGGCAGCTACCGTATTTCAGAAAGCGACAAGATGCTGGTGTGGCAAAGTTCCGGGGATGTATACCGGGAGACAGGATTGATCTTGATGAATCTGCAAGATGAGAAAAAGACAGATATAAAGGCTGGGGCGGGAGAGTATATTTTACCGCTGGGATTCATGGGTGAGGATCTGATATACGGGCTGGCTAAGAGTGAAGATATTATCCGGGATCAGTTGGGTAATACGATATTTCCGATGTATAAGGTCAAGATTCAGAATGAGCAGGGCATCATTGTGAAAGAACATTACCAGGAAGGACTGTACGTGACCGGATGCAGCATCGAAGCTAATCAGATTACTCTGCATCGGGTTACGAAGACGGAAGAAGGCACCTATGAACCAGTGGAGGACATGCAGATAACTAACAAGGTGACCGACGTCGGGAACAGCAATGAGATTGAGGTCGTAGCCACGGAAAAACTGGAAAAGATCGTTCAGATAGCGATAAAGGAGGAAGTCGATCCGGCGGCGATCAAATTACTGACTCCCCGGGAAGTGTTGTTTGAAGGCGGACGAATGATGCATACCCGTCAGGCGGAGACGGCCATAAATCGTTATTATGTTTATGGTAAAAACGGTATAAAGGGCATTTATCTGGCGGAGGGTAAATCAGTAAATGCCGCTTATGAGACTTCTGGCGTAGTTACGAATAATAAGGGTGAATATGTGTGGAAGCGAGGAAATCTGGAGCTAAGAAACCAGATTATGGCTATCCAGGGGAAACTGGCGGCGGAAAATGAAAATACTCTGGCGGTCTGTCTTGATGCGGTAATGGAATATGAAGGGGTGGTCAGAAACGCGGAATACATGCTGAGACAAGGCGACAGCGTGATATCTATCCTACAGGATAATATCGAGAATATCCAGGTGCTGGATCTGAGAGGCTGTATTTTAGAGGCAGTGCTATATTATGTAAACAAAGACATACCGGTCTTAGCCACTTTGGACGACGGTAACGCGGTCTTGATTGTCGGGTTTAATGAGCAGAATATCATTATTATGGATCCGCAGACAGGCACGGTTTATCGAAAGGGGCGCAATGACTCCATAGCTTGGTTTGAAGAAAACGGAAATCAGTTCATAACCTATATCCGCACAGAAAATAACTAACAGAACAGGCATAAATACAGGGTTGCAACCGCTGGTTGCGGGGTCTCAAACTAAAATTGCTAGTGCAACTGAAATGGTTTTTCCTATACTGTTTCTATAATTAAATACTAATGGAAAGGAAACAGTGATATGAATATTGAAATAGCAAACCGGCTTGTAAATCTCCGTAAATCCAATAATTATTCTCAGGAAGCACTGGCGGAAAAACTGGGAATCAGCCGACAGGCAGTCAGCAAATGGGAACGTGCGGAAGCTTCTCCGGATACAGACAATCTGATTATGCTGGCGAGATTATACGGAGTGTCCTTGGATGAGCTTCTTTTTACAGAAGATGAGATTACCCGGCCTGAACCGAACGTAGAGGCCGACAGTGAGGACCGCGGCTATAATGATAATAGGAAAGATGAAACGTATCAGGATTACTCTAGGGAAAAGGATGAATATGTGCATGTCGGCTTGAACGGAATCCATGTCAGGGATAAAGACGGCAGCGAGGTTCACGTCGGCTGGAATGGTATTCATATAGATGACAGTAAAAAGAAAGATAATGTAAGTATCGATAAAAACGGCATATATGTCAACGGGCAGGAATATAATAAAGAATGGTTTAGGCATTATAGCCGTCAGAAGTTCCCTATGGTAATGCTGATAACGATAGCTTATATCGTACTAGGCGGTTTATTTGACCTGTGGCATCCGGGCTGGCTGGTGTTTTTGCTTATTCCTATCTGGGATTCTTTTGTGGAAGCTGTCTACAAGAAAAATGCCCATGTTTTTGCTTATCCGGTAGTGGCAACCTTAGCGTTTCTGATGATTGGGTTCTTTTGGGGCAACTGGCATCCCGGCTGGGTGGTTTTTCTGACTATTCCGCTATATTATTCCTCGGTAAGTTATTTTAGCGGCGGCAGTAATAAGGAAGAAGAAGCTGGAAAAGGAGATAATATAGATGAGCAATAGTTCAAAGATCTGGGTCGGAGGGGCTGTTTTCATCATCCTGATAATCGCAGTCTGCGCAGTTATAGTCAGATTTTCGTCGAGAGGTGACTTACAGGTATTATTTGGATTTGCCGGCGACGTCGAACTCAAGAAGATTACGGAAATGGATATTGGAGCGGATACCGAGCTGCAAATCACCGCATATTCGGAAGATATATATTTCTATGAAAGCGACAGTTCCAAGCTGGTGATCAAGGAATATTACTGGTCAGACAGTAATAAAATGCTGGGAAATATAACTCAGTCAGATAATAAAGTTTCGTTTACAGCAAACAAGATAAATAATATAGTATTATTTGGATTTCATATTGAAAACGAAAAAATCGAAGTATATCTGCCGGAAGGCTATGTGTCAGTAATAGATGCATCCGTAAGAAGCGGCGGTATTCATTCTGATCTGGCATATACAGGCGACAAGGTGTCGCTTTTAGCTAACAGCGGCGAGGTTACATGGGACATGATCACGGCGGAAACGATTTTGCTTGAAGTCACAAGCGGAGAAATCGATGTTGAAGCAATGGACGGTGGCGTTACTGCCATGGCCACAAGCGGAGAAATCAGACTGGGAAAAGTAGCGGGGTCGCTGGATATCAGAGTGAACAGCGGTAATATCGAGGCTGATGAAATAACCGGGGATATTACCGCAGAAGTTAGCAGCGGCAATATCGAGGTCAGAAAAGTTGAGGGGTTTGTCAAAGCTGATTCCATGAGCGGCAATATAAGGTTATTTGAAATCACGGGAGGAGCCGACGTAAGTGCTTCCAGCGGCAATATCAATCTTACATTAACGGAAATAAAGGATAATGTCGATGTAAGAGTTAACAGTGGCAATATCACAATTGATATACCAGAAAACAGCGAGTTTACATTTCAGGCAGATACCAACAGCGGCGATATTAAAACTAGTTTTGACGATAATCATGGCTTTGATATAAATGAAAATAGTGTCGAAGGAGTCATGGGGAACAATCCGCAGTATATAATCAAAGCGAAAACCACCAGCGGAAATATACGAGTAAATGCATAATTTTGTAGGTTAATAAATTCAAGTGCTTGCCAATAGTTTAAAAAGGAACCATAAAAGGATCCTGTTTAAACTATTTTTTTGCTATATTTTTGTTAAATATTGTTAAAGAGAAAAGTATTGTGGTCATAATAGCAAATCCCAATAGATATAACATTAATAGTAGTTTTATAATATAAAGAATTATTGTCATTATATGTCGTAATTATGTCAGATCACCTCAAAATAATTAAATTTATTATATTATATACATTACAAAAACTTAACTATTTATTTATTATATATTTATTAATTGAAATGGAGATACTAATGAAAATTGCGATTTTAACAGTAGGCACATTTGGAGATGCTAAGCCAAACGTGGCATTAAGTATAGGATTAAAAAATTCGGGTCATGATGTCAGGATTGTATCTAGTACTGACAGTATGCAGTATATAACTGAACATGGGATTGATTATTATTCGACAGGATTCAGCATGAAAGAGTTAAGTAGCGGACATGATGCTAAAAAAATAATGGAGGCAGGTGAAAAAACTAAAAATCGATTTATGAATATGAAATCGTATTTAAATAATTTTATTGAAAGCTTATTTATGAAGGGGTTAGAAGGCTGTGCTGGATATGATCTGATTATCTCGGCAGGATTTGGTGTTCATGTCGGTTATCATGTTGGAGAAGCTCTGGGTATTCCGGTTATTCCCGTGATTTATCAACCTCAGAGTATGACAGAAGCTTACCCTTTATGCTTTTTTAAACCTTTACCGTTAGGAAAGACTTTATCGGGTATGTATAATAAATTAACTTATGAATCCAGTGATGTGTTCTTAAAACTGGCATTAAAGAAAACGTTAAACAAGTGCAGGGTAAAAGCAGGGTTAGAAGCCGGAAAAAACATGAAAATGCATAAAACTTTAAGAAATAACCATGCGCCTATTATATATGGATTCAGCAGCTTAATTCTTCCCCGCCCAAAGGACTATCCAGACAATTTGTATTTTACCGGATATTTCCATTTGGAAGAAGATATGAAATATGAGCCACCGGAGGATTTCCTAAATTTTTTAAATAACGGGGATAAACCGATACATATTGGTTTTGGAAGCATAACTATGAGTAATTATGAAGATCTCAAAACTATAATTTTAGAGTCTCTAAAGTTAAGTAACCGGCGGGGTGTGATTCTGACTGGCTGGAGTGGCATGAAATTTGAAGAGAAGTATGATCATATTTACGTAAAAGATTCATTGCCTCATGATTGGCTGTTTCCCAAAATGGCGGCAACTGTGCATCATGGAGGTGCGGGAACGGTCTTTACAAGTATTCGCGCAGGGATTCCGACAATAGCGGTACCATATACAATGGACACTCCTTTCTGGAGCAGAGTAGCTTATGAGGCAAATGTTGCGATTAAGCCAATAAAGCCAAAAGAGTTGACGGCAAAATTACTTGCAGATGCCATTACAAAAGCAACTACAGATGAAGCAATTATAAAGCGTTCCCAAGTATTGGGTGAGAATGTAATGAGGGAAAACGGCGTTTTAAATGCAGTAAAAATAATTAATAGTTATTTGGAAGACAAGAATTTCAGAACAGTTTATTTTAGTTAATTAATTCAACAAAAAAATAGGTATTGATATGAAAAAAGTAATTTTTTTATTCTGCGGAACAGGCTCTCAGCATCTGGGGATGACAAAAGAATTATATCAGAACAATTCGTACTATCAATATATAATGGATAATTTAGATGAAATACCAAAAAAAATGTTAGGTGTTTCTATAATTGAAACTTGCTGCCTTTCATCAGATAAATATGGTAAGTTTGACCGTTTAATTTATACACATCCGGCATTGTTCATGGTTCAATATGCGTTGGCAATAACAATAATAAGTAAGGGTGTGGTTCCCGATTATTTATTGGGATCAAGTTTAGGAGAGTCGGTTTCTTTTGCGGTAGCAGGAGTGATTAAGGCAGAAGAAATGCTGGAGTGCATAATCAGGCAGGCACAAATTATTGAACGGACATGTCCGCCAGGAAAGATGGCTGCTGTCATCGACTCATATACGGTTTTTTCAGAGAACAATGAGATTTTCCAAAATGTCGAGGTGGTTTCCATAAACTTTAATAAGAATTTTTTGATCGCCGGCAAACAAGAATATATGGAGCAAACTATCAAAAAATTAACAGAAAAAGCTATCACAGTAACTCTTTTACCGGTAAATTATGCTTTTCATACCAAATATATCGAACCGGCAAAGAAGGAAGTGCTTGCCATGAATGAAGAATATAATTATAGAAAACCTCAGATTCCTATTTTGAGTTCTCTAAGGGGGGATAGTATATATGAATATAACGGTGAGTATTTATGGAATGTGATTCGCCAGCCGATTTGCTTTCGAAATACGATCAACAGTATGGATAAAGAAAGGGAATATCTATATGTGGATGTAGGGCCGATGGGAACTATGGCAAATCTGGTTAAATATATTAAAAAAGAGACAGTTAATAATTCTGAGTTTAATCAAACGGAAATATGCTCTATTATTAATCCATTTGGCTCAGAAGTTAAGAATCTTACGAAGTTATTTGAGAAGTCAAGATAAAGATAGGAGGAAATTAAATGCTGGCATATGTATTTCCGGGACAAGGGTCCCAGCATAAAGGTATGGGAGAAGGATTATTTGAAGAGTTCCATGAATATAGCGACTTGGCAAGCAATATTCTGGGTTATTCTGTTAAAGACCTATGCTTATTTGATGACGTTAAAAATCTTAATAAAACACAGTATACGCAGCCCATGCTTTATATTGTCAATGCTTTATCATATTTACATATAATCAAAAAAACCAATAAGAAACCGGACTATGTAGCGGGGCATAGCCTTGGTGAGTATAATGCTTTATTAGCTGCAGATGTGTTTGATTTTGAAACAGGTCTTCGGTTAGTGCAAAAAAGAGGCGAGTTAATGGCAAAGTCAGATGCAGGCGGAATGGCAGCCATTATTGGATTGGATTCAGAAATAATACAATCTGTTTTATATGAAAATCACTTTTCGGATTTAGAAATTGCCAACTATAATTCGCCAAATCAAACGGTCATCTCAGGCTCTCAAAATCAGATCACATTAGCAGAAGCAGTGTTTTCAAAAATGGAATATACTAGATATATTCGCCTAAATACCGACGGCGCGTTTCATTCACGTTTTATGGAAAACGCCAGAAAAGAATTTCTTAACTACTTAAGTCAGTTTTCTTTTAATAAACCCTTAATACCAGTATTTTCAAATTACACCGCAATGCCTTATCAAGTTCAAGATATTGAGAAAAACCTCACAAGTCATCTGACCAGTCCAGTAAAATGGAAACATATAATACACAATATGTTAGGACTAGGCATTGACAATATTGAAGAAATAGGGCCGGGCAAGGTATTGACTAATCTGGTGAAAGCCATTAAAAAAGAATATATTCCTTCTAAATTTTCGATGGCTGAGCAGATAAAGGAAATCGAACACCAATCTGGCAAGACAAAAATAAGCACAAAAAACAGATTTGGGTCAGAAGAATTCAAAAAAGATTATGGCGTCAGATATGCATATGTTCAAGGCGCGATGTATAAGGGCATTTCTTCAGCAGAAATGGTTATTAGAATGGGTAAAGCAAATTTGCTTGGCATATTTGGAACTGGCGGTCTTAGTCTGGAACAAATCGAGCAAGAACTCATTAAAATTAAAAATGGACTTTGTAAGGGTGAGACTTATGGAATGAATATGTTATATTCTGCCGATAAAACGGAAGAAGAAGAAAAATTAATAGATTTGTTTATTAAATATAGAGTGCCGGTAATTGAATGTTCTGCTTATGTCCACCTGACTTCAGCATTAGTTAGGTATCGTCTGTCTGGAATAGCTGTAGATGGTCAAGGCCGGGTTTATTCCCAAAACAGGATTATAGCCAAAGTGTCAAGGCCGGAGGTGGCGGAATTATTTCTTCGTCCCGCTCCTGACAGTATCGTAGAAAAATTATTATATGAAAATAAAATCTCATTTGAGCAATCAAAGTTAGCCAAGTCTTTGGCCATGGCAGATGATATCTGTGCTGAATCCGACTCGGCCGGCCATACAGATCAGGGCGTGGCGCTGGCATTGATTCCGGCTATGAAGCTGTTACGCGATTGCACACAAGAAAAAGATCAGAAAAAAGTTAGAATCGGTGCTGGCGGGGGTATTGGAACCGGAGAAGCAGCTTTGGCATGTTTTCTTCTTGGTGCTGATTTTATTGTTACGGGTTCAATTAATCAATGTACGGTAGAGGCTGCGACAAGTGTTTATGTAAAAAATATGCTCCAAGAAGTCAATATCCAGGATACTCAATATGCACCGGCTGGTGATATGTTTGAACTTGGAGCCAAGGTTCAAGTGTTGAAGAAAGGTGTTTTTTTCCCGGCAAGAGCTAATAAGCTTTATGAGTTATATAAGCAGTTCAATTCATTAGAGGAAATAGATGAAAATACTAAATATCAAGTTGAAAGCAAGTATCTGCAAAAGAGTTTTGATCAGGTCTATGATGAGATAAAAGATCGATATAGTGAAGCCATTATTGATAAAGCTGAAAAAAATCCCAAGTATAAAATGACATTGGTTTTCAAGTACTACTTTGCTCAATCCACCAAATCGGCAATAGATGGTGTTGAAAATAATAAAGTCAATTTCCAAATCCATTGCGGCCCGGCGTTAGGCGCATTTAATCAATGGGTAAAAGACAGTGAATTAGAAAATTGGCAATATCGTCATGTGGATGTGATAGCTGAAAAAATAATGCAGCAAGCCGAAAATAAGTTTTTAGAATTTATCAATATTTAATAAAGAAAGAAGGTGATTAAATGAGCAGGGATGAGGTTTTCATAATAGTCAAACAGAGCATTTTGAAAATTTTACCTGATATTAATGAAAGTGAAATAAATATTTTGCAAAGCCTTAAAAATCTAGGAGCCAATTCTATAGACCGAATGGATGTTACGGTTGAGTGTATGAAAACGCTTAAAATCAAAGTGCCTTTAGTTCGATTTGGCAATATAACGAATATCCAGGAATTGGTTGAAGTGCTGTATGTTGAAGCAAATTGATATCGATATATGTATCACCGGAATGGGTCTGATAACCGCAGCTGGTATTGGCGTTTCTGATTTTACCAACGCACTAAAAGCAGGCCGGAGCGGTATTAGTAAGGTGATTTATGAAGATCCTCAAATTGATATTACAATCGGGGCACTGCTGGGTGAAAAATTTAAGGCTAATGCTATTTTAGAGAAGTATCTGACTCAGGATAAGGAGCTTTTAGGTAAAGCTACCAGACTGGCCACTAAGGCCACGCTCTCTGAACAAGCTTCAATAGTAGCTGCTACAGAAGCATGGTGTGATGCTGAACTTAATAAAAATACCGTTGATAAAGGAAATATTTCTGTTGTAATTGGCGGCTCAAACCTTACAAAACAGGTAAGCTACAACTTATATAATGATTTTTATGAGGAGCCGCTATATCTTTCGCCAACATACGCTATGGGTTTTATGGATACAAATCAAGTTGGAATTATAAGTGAATTGCTTGGAATTTTCGGGGAAGGATTTACAATAGGCGGGGCATCTGCAAGTGGCAATATTGCTATTATAAAAGCAATGCAGCTTCTTCAATTAGGCATTTCTGATGTCTGCATAGTAATAGGAGCATTGGCTGATTTAACACCAATGGAAATCCAAGGTTTTATGAATGTAGGTGCTTTAGCCGGTAAAATATTTGCCCATGATCCTGAGAAAGCTTGTCGTCCTTTTGATATTAGACATGAGGGCTTTGTTTATGGACAAGGCTGTGGATGTATTATTCTTGAGACGGAAAAATCGGCCATAAGCCGTGGCAAACAGCCAATTGCCAATTTACTTGGAGGAGGCATTGTCCTAGACGGCAACCGCCTGACAAATCCTAGCAAACAAGGAGAGATTCAGGCAATGAAAAAAACAATTAAAAGTGCTGGGATTAAACAGGATGATATCGGATATATCAATACTCACGGAAGTTCTTCGACATTAGGTGATTTGATTGAGCTACAGTCTATTAAAGAAGTTTTTGGGTCGCACCTATCTCATATTTGGCTCAATTCAACGAAAAGTATTACCGGCCATTGCTTGTATTCGGCAGGTGTTATTGAAGCAATTGCAACTGTATTGCAGATGAATGGTAATTTTTTGCATACTAACTTGAATTTAGAATTACCGGTGATACCAGATATGCCGTTACTTAGCAAGAGACTGGATAATGCGAAAATTAATGTATCGCTTAGTAATTCATTTGGTTTTTCGGGGATAAATACATGTATTGCAATAGGAAGGAGAAGTTAATTATGAAAGTGGGAATAGAAGCAATAAATTTTTATAGCGCTCAAGCATTTGTGCGTGTGAAGACTATTTTTCAAGGCAGAAAATTGGATTTAAGCCGCTTTGACAACCTTATGATGGATAGTAAGTCGAATGCTTTGCCTTGTGAAGATCCGGTAACAATGGGAGTAAATGCCGCAAAACCTATTTTAGATCAGATGTGTCGAGAAGATATTAGTAAAATTGAACTATTGATTACATCGACAGAATCAGGGTTAGATTTCGGAAAGGCAATTGCTACATATGTGCATAAGTATTTAGGACTGGATCATAATTGCAGACTTTTTGAAATTAAACAAGCTTGTTTTGGAGGCACTGCCGCATTTCACATGGCATGCGCATATGTGGCGTCCAATGTATCGCCAGGGGCAAAAGCACTGGTTATTGCCACAGATGTTTCCAGGGCAGCAGTTAAATATACCTATGCAGAGACTTCTCAGGCGGCAGGTGCAATAGCAATGTTGGTAAGTAATCAGCCGGATGTATTTGAACTGGATTTTGGTGCTCATGGCAATTATAGCTATGAGGTAAATGATACATGCCGACCACTTCCTGATACTGAGACAGGTGATTCTGATTTGTCGTTGTTATCTTATCTTGATTGCCTTGAGGGCAGCTATAACACTTATTTATCAAAAGTAGAAGAAATTGATTACGCAGACACATTTGATTACCTTGCTTTTCACACGCCATTTGCAGGGATAGTTAAAGGTGGTCATAGAAAAATGATGCGAGATTATTCAGTATACTCTCCGGAGGCAATTGAGGAAGATTTTAAAAAGCGGGTTGAGCCGTCTTTAAAGTTTTGTACAAGAGTGGGAAATGTTTATTCCGCGACACTTTACTTGGCTTTATGTGGAGTAATTGATGAAGTGGATATTAATAATATAAAAAGAATTGGACTCTTTTCATATGGTTCTGGTTGTTGTTCGGAATTTTATAGCGGAGTTATCAATCCTGGCTCAGGTAAAATTATCCGCGCTATGAATATAGAAAAGATGTTGGATGACAGATATGAATTGAGTATGGATGAGTATGACAGTCTTCTGGATTTAAATCGGGAATGGTTTTTTGGAATAAAAGATAAAGAGGTGGATAATAAGCCATATCAGCATATTTATGATAAAGTGCTCAATGGAAAAGAAAGGCTTGTCTTCAAAGGCGTGGAAAACTACCACCGATTATATGATTGGAGCTAATAGAAGGTTATGGTTGATGATTATTATATTTATGGAAAAGATAAAACAGTGAATTATGAAACAGTTATTTTGAGCAAGGAAGAATCTGTAATAACAATTACATTTTGTCAAGGTATTAATAATAATGCCATTACAAAAAAATTTTTGGAAGAAATGAATATTATTCTATCTATGCTGGAAATGGAAGATGAATGCAAAGTTATAATCATGGAAGGAGATAGCAATTGTTTTTGCACAGGTATGGATTTTAAAGAACTGATGGTAAAGGAAGTAGACGATTCGACTTATTTATTTGCGTCCATGTATGCAAAACTATTAAAGCAACTGACTGAAATACCCAAGCTGATAATTGCTAAAATAGACGGAAAAGTGACGGCGGGAGGTGTAGGGATTGCGGCCGCAAGCGATCTTGTTATTTCATCTTTCCGCTCAGTATTTAGTTTACCAGAAGCATTGTGGGGATTGATGCCGGCAATTGTTCTTCCGTTTTTAGTCAGAAGAATAGGCTTTCAAAAAGCTTATGCCATGACGGTCACAACGATGCCGGCAGACGCCCGGGAAGCTTATCGGATCAATTTGATTGACGTATTAACGGAACACTTAGATGAAACGCTCAAGCAGTACATTAACCGGATAATAAAAATACATGCTAAGACAATAGGTAATATAAAAAAATATATTCGGCTGGTATCAGATATCGACAATGAGGTGTTGGATCGAGCCGTGCAGATAACTTCTGGTTTAATTATGGATGAAGAAATAAGAGCAAATATAAATGATTATGTTACATATATGAAGTTTCCTTGGGATAAGAAATAATATTAAGAGAGCAGAGAACATGAAAAATTTACCTAAGAAAAATAATAGCAAAAAGCTAAATAAAATATCATCAGGCATGGATATAGCAATTGTCGGCTATTCTTGCCGTTTCCCCAAGTCTGAAGATGCTGAACAATTTTGGGGAAATCTGATTAATGGCGTAGATTGTGTGTCTGAGGTTCCTAAAAACAAATGGGATGTAAATTCACTTTATTCAGAGGATATAAATGCGGAAGACAAGTCGTATTGTCGATGGATGGGTGCTTTGGATAAAATTGATATGTTCGATGCCAAATTCTTTAATATTTCTCCTAAAGAAGCAAAATCAATGGATCCGCAGCAAAGGCTGCTTCTTCAGGAAGCATGGCACTGTGTGGAAAGTTCTGGTATATCATTAGAAGAATTGCAGCAGATGAAAACAGGAGTGTATATAGGTTCTGTTGCCTTGGATTATTATCAGACGGATAAGATTGACAGTCATACAGGCACCGGTGTGTATCAGTTCATGTTAGCAAATCGGGTGTCATATTTCCTAGGATTAAAAGGCAATAGTATTACATTGGATACCGGGTGCTCATCGGCTTTCATAGCATTAAATTCAGCATGTCAGTCTTTATTGGACCGGTCATGTGATTATGCTTTGGTAGGAGGAGTTAACCTGCATTTATCGCCAAGAAAATACTTCATGTGGTCAAAAGGAAGAATGCTGAGTCCCACAGGCAAATGTCATACCTTTGATAAAGATGCGGATGGTTATGTGTCCGGAGAAGGTGTCGGCATGATACTGTTAAAGCCACTGTTCAAGGCAATAGCGGATCAAGATAATATTTGCGCAGTAATAAAGGGATGCGCGGTAAATCATGGCGGAAAAGGCGTGTCGTTGACCGCGCCGAATGTTCAGGCACAGAAGCAGCTTATCGAGGAGGCTTACCGGCAGGCAGGCTTTACCCCGGAAACGGTTACTTATGTTGAAGCGCATGGAACCGGCACTTCTCTGGGGGATCCGATTGAAGTTGAAGCACTTAAACAGGTCTTTCAACCCTATTCATCACGCAAATATTATTGTAAATTAGGCTCTGTTAAAACAAATGTCGGTCATTTAGAAAGTTGTTCTGCAATGGCAGGCCTCATTAAAGTCCTGTTAATGATGAAACATAAAAAAATACCGCAGACTTTGCATTTAAGTCAAGTCAATCCAATTATAGATATTGAGAATAGTGTCTTTGAATTTGCTAGTGAAAAAAGTGATTGGGTAAAGATTGCAGACGATATTCCAAGGCGTGCCGGGATAAGTTCGTTTGGCTTGGGCGGAGCCAATGCCCATGTAATTATTGAAGAATATGTGGAAGAGAAGCATGAGGCAAGAGAGAAAGGCGATTCTTTGCTGATTTTATCTGCAAAAACACCTGTCAGTCTCAAAAAAATGATAGAAGCATGGAGAAAATTCATTCTGACAGAAGATTATAAAAAATTGTCTTTAAGACAAATAGAAGACGGTCTTTTAGCTGGCCGGCAGCATTTTCGATATCGTTATGGTTTTAGTATAAATGAAAAAGCTCAAATTGAGAAAAACCTTTTTAAGGGGAATGGTTTTCAATATAAGAAAGCTGAAAGCCAATATTTTATAATTCCAGAGCATGAATATAAAGGTCTGATTAGTATTGATGAAAACCTTAAATCAACAGATCTCTTTCGGAATAAATTGAAGGATCTAAAAAACCAGTTAGAGTTAATATCGGATGGAAAAAGCTTATGGAATGGGTTTCAACAGGACAAATGGGATAAAACCAAAGGTTTATTCTATACAAACCTTCTCGATTATGTTTTATACTCCATCTTATTTGAACTGGGAGTCGAACCGGGGTTTTTATGTGGTGAAGGAAATGCCTTAATTAGTATTCTTCTGTTGACAAAGGTGATTTCCTTTGAAGAGGCAATGCTTTGGCATCAGAAGAGAAATATAGGGAAAGATTATGTTTTTCATCATCCCCTGATCCCATTTTATGATTTGGCTGAAGAGCAGATAATTTATCCAAGGGTAATAACAAAGGATTATTTAGAAGTGTTAATAAGTCAGATTATTATGCCGGGAGATATTCTTAACAAATATGTGATGAAAGCAAGGATACTTTATTGTCATCAGCACACCTTTAAGCATTATATGGATGAATGGTCGCAATACTTGAATGATGATATAGAGGATATTTTAGAAGGCTTATCATTTGAGGATGGAAGCATGCAGTTGCTAAAAGATGAAGCACTGCTCTTAATGCTGATTATAAAAAGCTCTATGGAAAAGGTTTATGTTAAATGGAAGCTTCATGATGAGCTTGATGTAAAAAATGAGTATTTTACGGAATTGATATATCTTATTATTGATGATATTATAACAAAGCATCAGATCACAGAAGTTATATTAAAAGATTCAACTGCTTCAATAAATGAAGTTGTGGAAGCTGTAAATATTCAAATCCAAGATAAAAAAACGTCATATCATTATCCGCTTCTTAGCAGAAGTCAAGCAAATGAAATATCGAGTATGACAAGTTGGCTAAAAAAGGCTATGGAGGTAAAGCTTTCAGAGGAGATCAAAGAGAAGGGGTTATTTTTCTTTTGGTGTGATAAAAAAGGAGAACCAAAACCATATAAGGAAATACTGCTGTTTCTATGGTTACAGGGAAAAAGTGTTAACTGGCATGAAATAACTTATCGCAATTCATATCGTAAATGTAAATTGCCGGGATATGTTTTTGATGAACAGTCATATTGGTTATCGCAAACAGATAAATACAGTTTAAGTAAGCTAGAAGCAAAGCAAAAAGAAGATAAGGATTTTTCTTTTCAATTTAATGGAGATGAATTCTTTTTTACCGATCATGTTATTAAGGAAAGGCATATATTACCAGGATCGGCCTATTTAGATATGGCAATTAAAGCATATTTGTCACGAAAAGACGGAAAAATAAAGTCAATTAGCAATATTATGTGGAAGCGGGCATTTATGCCGACTTATCCCTTAGCAAAGATATATGCCTCTTATAGCGATGAAGGTGGAAATGATGTCGCTTGCAATATATGGGGATATGGAAAAGATCAGAAGAAGGTAATATATGCCAGTACTACCTTTCTAGTTTCAGATTCACATACGGAAACGGAATCAAATAATGCAATCAGCCTTGGTGAAGTCAGATCAAGATGCAATGTAGTATTATATAAAGATGAATTTTACGAGAACATGAAAGGCAGGGGTTATGGTTACAAGGATGCTTTTCGGACCGTGTCAAAGATTATTTCTGGGAATGGAGAATGTTTAGCTGATCTGAGTCTGGCAGAAAGCCTTCGAAAAAATTCTGCTGAATATATTCTTCATCCGGCAATTATCGATGGTGCACTACAAACGGCACTGTGGTGTGCTTATGCAAAGATAGAGAACACAAATCCCCGAATACCGTTTGCGGTACAGAATATTAATATTTATAATTCGCTGAGTCCGGATGTGACAGTGCATGCGTTCATGGATGGGGCGGATCGGCTCTGTGCGGATATTTATAACCTTGATGGCAGTCTGTGCATCAAAATAGAAGAGATTTCTTTAAGAGAATATAAAGACAGGAATCAAGCGGAGGGATATTCATACATTTTTACTCCGGCATGGAAAGAGAGCGGACTTGCTGTTGAAAAGATGGTCAGTCAGGGCAGTATACTAGTTATTTATCAGGATATGCTTAAAGAAATCCAAAAAGCTTTTTCTGAAAGATATCATGAGCGGAAAATAATTTTCATTGAAGCAAATAATGAATTAACGGAAAGCTTAAATATGCTGGAGAGCCAGGAATTTGGGGAAGTTTACTATTTGGCTGGCCTACGTGTTTGGTCTGACACAGAGATTACCGTTGATTCTCTAGAAAAAACACAGGAAATGGGTGTTTTGGGATTATTTAGAGTTATATCTTATTTGCAAAGGTCTGGCCACGGGAATAAAAAATTAATCCTCAAAGTAGCAGCCAGCAATGCTATAAAAGTTTGGGAAGACGATTTAAGTAACCCGGAATATGCCGCAATCTATGGTCTTACTATGTCAATTAAGAAAGAAAATTATGCATGGCAAGTGGATGCAATAGATTTTGACATGTCAAAAACTGAAAACATATCTGATAATCTGAGTATTTTACTAGAATAGGCACGATGAATAGAGCATCACTTGTCAATGTGTTACGCCCTAAGTGTCTTGGCTCAGTAGTTATGTTTCGGGTTTTTGCAAAATATAGACCTGAGTTTTTCTTATTTTTTTCTTCTACACAGGCGTTATTTTCCAGTTTTGGACAAGGTAATTATACCGCAGCATGTTCTTTTGAGGACGGTTATGCGGAAGCTCTGGACAATTACTATAGCGGTACGGTAAAAGTAATAAACTGGGGTTATTGGGGGAGTGTCGGGATTGCGGCCAGAAATAAAGAGAGCCGTGAAAACCTTGAACAAGGAGGAGCGATCGCTATTGAACCTGATGAAGGCATGGCATTTTTGGAAGCCGTATTATCGAGTAATTCTTCGCATATTATTGCAGTAAAGGCTAAAAAACAGGTGTTGACCGGATCGGGTGTGGATATAGATAAAACAGTTGCACAAAGCAACTTAGTAATTGCTTGGCCTAGCGGCGCGACACATTGTGCCACGGCCATGATAATAGCCATCACTTTGCCCAGATTCTCATTGGATGTTTCCCTTTGCACCCTGGCAATTACAAATATGGCAACGACAATTGCAAGCATTGCCATTGGAACAGCGCCTATCATAAAAAGAAAGAACGCTTGATAATAACCAATCTTTATTATTGACGGCAGCACAGATAAGGCAATTGGCACTATCAGAAAGGCAATGATGATTACGATGTAGTGTATCGTAGCCATTTTCATTTTTTTAGCAAAAAAACCAACTGTCAGTGCACCTAATATGGTTGCTAAGCTTATGAGGCCGATTCCCACGCCATATATGATGTCGTTGCTTTTTAAGGTGACACGCAAGATAATTGGTGCCCCGACAAGCAGTAAAGGAGTGAGAATAAAATTGACCGCAGAGGCTAGGATCATGGACTTCAAAATTAGCGACTGCCTTATGACATAGATAAAGCCGTCTTTCATATCACTTGCAATGGTCGTAATGATATGTGCGCCCCATTCCCGCTTTATATATGGGATTTTTATAAACATTTCCATAACAGCAGACAGAAAAAATGCAATGCTGCTTATGGCAACTAGGAAATTCATTCCCATCACACTATATAACACCCCTCCCAAGATTGGTGCGATAATGCCTGACAAAGCTTGAACTGCCTGTACCATGCCGTTAGCGCTTTCTAATTTTTCGGTTGGTACGAGTAAAGGAATGCTGGCGGTGACAGCAGGTGTGTAAAACGTACTAATTATGGATAAAAGCACCATAGTTATACCAACTAGCCAAACATCGGCGAACCCCACTGAAATGAGCATGAAAAGACACATTACTACTACGCTGCTGGTAAAATCAAAAATCACCATAAGATTGCGGCGGTTAAAACGGTCTGCGATTGCACCGCCCACAGGTGAAAGCAGAATGGGAATATTAGAAATAGCAAACATTCCGGCAAACAAATCAGCTCGCCCGGTTATATCCAGAATATAAAGCGATAGGGCAAAGCGCAGGAGGGCTGAACCAAATATGGAAATGATCTGCCCTGCTATCATCATAATAAAATTTTTTGTGTATCCTTTTTTCATGTTTTTCCCCTTTCTATTCTATGTATAGTGTCAAATTGCTTGATATGAGAAGCCAAGAAATCCATGGCCGTATTGTAACAATCAGGATGATGATCATATTTTACGAGCAGGAGATAAAATGGTGAAAAAAACTGAAGAGCCATTATATGTGGATCGAAGTCGGCATAATAACCGTCTTTTATCAATTCGGCAAACGCAGTAGTTATATAGCTTAAACCTCCGTCTATTAATTCTTTTTGGAATGTTTTTCCCACTTCGGTATTTTTTACTTGTTCAAAGGTTAACATTCTTCTAAGCTGGGAACCATACTCATTCTTTAAATAAATCTGAAACATCAATACACACATTTTAATCATATTTTCCTGAACAATACCCCCACTTATTGTTGATGCTATAATATCGGGAAGATTAAAAGCCGTACTTTTATTTTTGTAATCATCACTCATTTTTGAAATAATCGTTTCAAAAATTTCTTTTTTACTTTTAAAATGCTTGTAGATGGCACTTTCATTTATTCCGATTTCCTTGGCAATTTCGCGTAATCCGACACCATCATAGCCACGTTCAGAAAAAAATTTTAGAGCTACATTTAGAATTAGATCTTTCGTATTCCTTTTTGTCATCAGCACCTCCTTTAATTAGATATCGATCGATTACTTTTATTTTAGTAATCGCATGATCACTTGTCAAGTAATTTTTCATATTTAGTATTGATTGACTTTGGGGAGTCAGCATGATAGCATGATAATATATCACTGTAACAAGTGGCAATATACCAAAAAGAGGAATATTTAATCATGAATTGTACAGAAAAAGTATTTTTAAGCAGGCTGGTAAAGGATCTTAATCTGGTAATAGTGAATAAAGAAGTCGATTACAGCCAGAGAACCATCGAAAATCAAGATATTAACCGACCGGGAATAGAGTTCACAGGTTATTTTCAGCACTATGAGTCAGAGCGGGTACAGATAATCGGATTTGTGGAGTGGGATTATTTGAATACGTTAGACGACGAAAGACGAGAGGTAATTTACTCAGAGTTTCTCAGGGAAAATATTCCGTGCGTAATATTTTGCCGGAACTTGGTGCCGGATGAAATGTTTTTGAAGAAAGCCAACGAAATTAATGTACCGGTATTTTCGACCGATGAGATAACTACCAGATTCATGAGCGATATTATCCGCTGGCTTAATGTGGAACTGGCACCATGTATTACCATCCATGGCTGTCTGGCGGATGTGTACGGGGTAGGTGTGTTTATCAAAGGTGAAAGCGGAATCGGAAAGAGCGAGGCGTTACTGGAGCTTATTAAGCGCGGTCACCGCCTGATCGCTGACGATGCAGTAGAGATCCGCAAGGTAAGCGAATATACGCTGTACGGCATGGCCCCGGCACTGACGAGAGACTTTATGGAAATCAGGGGTGTCGGCATTGTTGATATCAAGGCTCTTTACGGATATCATGCGATAAAGGAAAGCCAGAATATTGATCTGGTAGTAACATTGGAAGAATGGAGCAAAGATAAAGTCTATGACCGCATGGGGGTCGTGGAAAAACATATTGAAATATTAGGAAATAAAGTAGTAAACTATGAAATACCGATCCGGCCAGGCCGAAATGTCGCGGTAATTATCGAAGCTGCTGCTGTGATCTGCCGCCAGAGAAAATCGGGATATAATTCAATTGATGTATTTTTTGAACGCCGTCAGGCTCTGTCGGATGAGAATAAATAAGCGGTTTATGATTCAGAAGCCCTCTAAGAGGGTTTCTTTTTTTGAGGACTTTTTAATACTCACCATAACAGGAAAACGGAATAAATTGTTAGTGGGAGTAATTTTAATCGGATTCTATAGATTCTTCATATTTAATATTAAGAATTTAAATATTATTTACAAGTCTCAGTTTTGATCTTGATATATCAGGAGGTAATTTATGCCAGTATTTTATAATTCACAGGATTATTTAAGATATATTAATCAACTCAGAAACACTTACGGTGAATATGATGACTATTGTAATGAAGTAGTCAGCCTGGCTTATCCGTCAGAGGAAGAGTGTTTTGACCCGCCGGCCTCACAGGAAGAAGTGGCCAGCGA
>QMCD01000793.1_pt1 | contig 22987 bp, 15 predicted proteins | sample 1821841 | NCBI WGS metagenome assembly QMCD01 (sample SAMN01991225, study PRJNA193472) | Termite gut metagenome, whole genome shotgun sequencing project. | isolation source: worker | host: Macrotermes natalensis
GTAGTCGGGCATGCGGGTGAAGAGTTCGAGCCGCAGCTTGCCGTCGCCGCCCACCGGGTTCGGCTTGCCGCCCTTATGCACGTCGGTGACACAGCCGCCGAGCGACAATGCTGCGATCCCAAAGGCGATCATTCTTAAAAACTTGTGTGTCATATATATCACTTCTTTTTATTTCACGCAGCGGACGGGGAAGCCGTTGTCGAAATAGTTGGAGTTCGATGGGTTCACATCCATGCCGTAGAAGTACAGGGTGTAACTGCTGGCGCTACTGCTCACAGTAGACGACCAGTAGTACCCGTGCGTGCCCTGACCGCCCATGATACCGGTAGAGCGCTTACGGATCCCCGCGGCGGGCAGGAACATGGTACCACCGGCGGAGAGCAAGCCGCCCGTATTGTCATAGCCGGTGGGGATGTCGGCACGCCACCACTGGCTTGCCGAATTTGCGATCGTGCCGAACGGCGTGGCGTTGCCCATCCCGCGCCAGGGATTGCCCGCGGGGGTTTTCCAGCCACCGCCGTAGGAGCCGGAGAAGTGTATGGCGCACGGGTCGCCCCAACCGTTGGCAGCATTGGCCGCCGGGATATTGTTCCCTGTTCCGAGGGTGCCGGTGGGTGTCGCGGAGGTGAAACTGTCGTATGCATTGGTCGGCGTCCCCGTCCAGTTGCCCGTGCGTACCACGTCGTGGGCGTCGAAACTTCCGTCTTCGCCGTTGATACCGGCTACCTCGCCTATCATCGCCACTGTCGAACCCCACTTGTAGTAGACCACATAGACCGGCTGCTGTTCGAGGCCTCCGAAAGTCTGATCGGCTGCGAACGCCTCGGGCCGGTTGGCATAGAAATCGGAACCCTTGAGCGTCAGCGCGTGTACGCCATTTGAGTTGGCCTTGTCGGTAATGCCTATCACCCCCGGAGGAGCGTGAAGCAGTCCGTTGTCGCGCACGCAGCGGACGGCGAACGCATCGGCGTAGAAATTGCGAATCTCGGGACGCATAGTATTGCTGCGGAAATTCAATCCTTGGCCGTGTGTGGCGCGGTCTACGTTATCACCGGCGTAAGGTGTCGCCGTCCAGTACAGCCCCGCATCGCCATGAGCGAAGATCCCGTCTATATAGCGCATCCCCGCCGCCGGAAGGAACATGGTCTGGTCGGTCGATAATACTCCGGCCGTCCCCGCTCCCGTCGCAATGTTTTCGACCCACCACGGATTGGAGCTGGCAAGACCCACGTCTCCGAACGGATACTGCTCATGTCCGTTGCGCCACGGATTGCGCCATGGATTGCCCGAGGGCATGCGGTAGGTTCCCGTGCCGTCCTCGGCGGCATAGGCGCAGATGTCGCCAAGCCCTTTGGCTGCGTCGGTGGCAGGCCAGGCGGGGATTGCTGAACCGGACGGGCCGTCGAGGTCGCCGCAAGGAACGAGGTTCCACTGCGCCGCCGCATCTGCGCCTGTTTCGACTTCAGTGCGAATCCTGGTGAGGGCGGCGGCACTGCCGTTCGTGCCCTTGTAACCGTCGGGCGCCCACACTATGTCGCCGCTGTCGAACGTGTCGCCCACGCCGCCTATGGTGGCGATAGTCGAACCCCACTTGTAGTAAGTCACATAGACCGGCTCGTTTTTGAGCTCGCCCAACCCCCCCCCGGTCACGGTACGGCCAGCGTAGGTGCTCGACCCGCGCAGGGTCAACTGCCCGTCGCTCTTGCGGATGCCCACAACGCCCGGAGGTGCGTAGACCAGATAGCGTGCCGATAGTTTCAACTCGCGCCGCAGGTATCCCGCACCCGTGACCGCCGCGCTTCCCGCACGCAGCACAACCGCCTGCTGAACGAGGCCGACGGGGGCGGAGACAAGGTCTTTCAGGTCGAAAACCACACGTCCCTTACCCGTGACGGGGTCGTAACTGAAACCTATATCGTAATAATCGCTCACCGTGAACTCCGTACCCGGCGTCTCACCGGCCGCGCTCACCCATTTACCCGTTGCTTCAAGCTCCACATAGGGCTGGTTCGACCAAAAGGACACCTCCCACTTGTCATGATAGTTGTTTAGTGCGGCGGGGGGCTCCAGTTCGCTGACATTAAGCTTGCGCAAACCCGTGGTGCTGCCGTTGACGTTCTTATCGTCCCACGGCGTGGTGCTGATATTGAGCCGAAGGGGGGTCGTCACCTCACCGTCGCAGTCCAGCCAGTAGTTGCGGGGCAGGGTGTAGTCTTTGGGCGTTCCGGTCTCGTCGAAGCCCATCGTGGCCGAGGGATTGTACCGGTCGTGCAGCAGGATGGTCATACCGATACTCTTTGCCGCCGATGCCGCTGGGGTGAACTCGTTGAACGGCACGATGAGGCGCACCACCTGTTTAGACCACGCGATGTCGCCGGGCAGTTCGTCGCGCAGTTTTTCCTCCGAAACCGCGGCAAAGCATTCGGGGTTGGCGGCCGTCTTGACCTCCATCGTGCCTGTGCGCGCTATCGCCGTTCCCGTGTAGGACGACTCCGCAACTAAGGGCACGCGATCGGGAAGACCCGTCAATTTAACGCCTTGGAATACCGTCCCGATGTCGGTCTTGGAATAGAGCGCCACGTCGATACGGGCGGCCAGGCGAACGAGTTTCAACGGCCAGCTTGTGGTAGGATTGCCGTCGCCGATCCCGTCGTGCCGTACTTTATTGCCTGTCTGCACCTCCACGCCTTCGATCTCCTGTATCTGCGGGATCAGCCCGCTGCGGGTAATGTCGGCCGCGGCTATCGACATCGCCTCAAAGGCCGTCCGGTTTTGGAGCGCGTTGAGGCCGGAGGTCAACGAAGATGGTTCGTTGGCGATGAACACGAAATCATAAGTACCCGCCGGGATTGTGTGTGTGATGGTCGCTCCGAGGGTCGTGTTGTACACCTTGTTCGAACGTACCGTGCCGCCGCGGAACGCGATCACGCGCAGACGCTCGATCTTGTAGTCGAGGTAGTCGGGATTGGAGGGGTCGTCCGGATCGCCTACCCCGCGGGTCGATATGCTGAATGTGGCGCCGTCGGCGCCACCATTAATGCCGCCATTAATATTCTCCGCATCACTGACGCAACCCGTAGGCACCCAGCAAAGAGCACCTGCCACCAGCAGCGTCGCAAGATGATAGAATTTTCGTATCATATCGTGTATCATGTTCATCGGTTAAATGCCTTCCACGGCGCACTCACGTTCCAGAGGGTCTGTTCGATAGTGATGGAAACCCCCATTGTGAAGTCGATCAATATATGCGTCGTCCGGTCGGAGTCGACATGTATCGGCTCGCCCGAATTGTCCATTGCCGCCTCGTATATCAAACCGGCGGTGCGATGCCATATCTGCACGGTCATGGGAGTATTGTCGTCTGCGGGCATCAGGTTAAAATTGCCTGTAACGTACTCTCCGGCGGCATTGAAACCACTGTCGGGAGTGTGGGTCGCATCGTGGTTGAGAAAATTACCGAAGAAATCCACCGCGCTTGCCGTCGGGCCTGTAACGATATAGAAATCGTCGTCCCGTATACCTGCATAGTCTTTCAGTGCGCGGATCGTAACCGTGGCCTGCCCCGTGCTGCGGGAGGCGAAAATATCCTGATGCTCTATATCGAAAGACACGCTTGCATTGGTGAGGTCCGCCTCGCCGTAGAACAGGTCGGTCGGGAAGTCGTGGGTGCCGTCGGTGCGCGTTTTGCGCACAGTGTTGAGCGTAACCAATCCATGTTGGCGCAGAACGGTACCGCCGAACGATGTGACGTCGTATACGAGGTGTTTGTTGATCCATCCCACGACCCGGAGCGATCCCGCATTCCGGTGCTGGAAGTATTCGACCTTGCCTACCTCCGTCTCGCGACGTTCGAGAAAGTTCCCTTCGACATCGAAAACGTAGATCACGGCGTGTTCGGCGGCAGCTTCGGCATCGGTGGCCCGGCTCGTCGACGGATCTACCTTCAGGGCGACGCTCACCCCGTCGTAACAATCCTCCATATCTTCAAGGTAGAGTTTCCCGCAACTTTGCAGCGCTACAAAGGCGGCGGCAACGAGGGCCGACCGGATCAAGAACCTGTTCATATCGTGTCTTACTGTTTTTATCTTGTGTTGCATTGGCGATGCGGGGCAGGTATCAGCCGCCCCACACCTGGGGGCGGTTACTCGAAAATCTTGGTGGGGTTCGAAACGTTCCACGCGGCCTGTCTGACCGTGATGTTGAGGTACTGGGTCAGCGTTTCGACGGAGGGTTCGTCCTCTCCGCCGTCGACATTGCCGTTGCCCTTCAATTCCAGGGTGACGATGTATTTATTGCCGGACTTGAGTTCCTTGAACTGGGTGTCCCCGCCGCCGAAAGCCGCCGACCAGAACCTTTGCGCGGGAGTGGTTTCCGCTGTGTACGTACCGTAAACCGAGACCCAGACCTTTTCGGGCGACGAATCGGCCGGATTGGCTGCAAGCTGCGCGGGGAAGATATAGAGCGCATCCGCTTCGGTCAGAATGTCTTCGGTGGATGCACCGCCGGCTGTCTGGATAGCGTTGAACCCGGTGGTTCTAACGTATGCGGCAACGGGTGCGGTAAAGTCGTTGGAGGAAGACCCGAGTTGTGCCGGAGCGCCTGAATAGTCGTTCGGATGTGCCGATATAACCACGCCGTTGGCGTAATATGGCGCTTGGGCGGGATAGCCAGTACCCGTGCGTGCCACGCGGAAGTCGGGGCGGACATCGGTACCGAACACGGCGGTGGGGTTTCTGAGCGTAAAGCCTGTCCAGACACCCGCATTGGTGATGGTAACACCCTGGAGAACGGTCTTTCCGCCGACGTAGTTAGTCATGCTGTTCTTGACGATGACGAATACCTTGGCGGGGATGTAGTAGAGGTCGATGGTCGCCTTCTTCTGCTGAATACCCACGTCGTCTCCCGTGGCTGCCTCTTCGGCTTCGGTGTCCCTCACCAGGGCGGAGGTGGTTTGTCCCGACATCCACACGTTGCCCGGAGCGATGGCGCTGCCGTTGCCCGTCGTACCGTCGAGTTTGGCGGCTACCTTCTCCACATCGGCCATGGTGGTAACGTTTCTGAAGGGGCCGGTGGCAAAAGCTCCGGTGTTGGTGACAATGTAGATCTTTTCGGCTTTGGTCGTTGCATTGACCGTGAACTTGTTGTCGGCAAGGTCGGCAGCGTCGTCGATAAAGATCGGGCTGACGTCGAACGCGCCGCCGGCGCGTGTCACGAACACGATCAGGTTGTTGATCTTTTTGTCGGCGTCATCCGCATCGGCATCCGGGGTGAAAGCCCTCGACTGGGTGGGATCAGTAAGGTCGATGGTGATGCGGGCGGCTCCGTCCTTACCATTTCCAAGGTCGTCTGCCGGCTTTTCCATGCACGATGCAAGCATTGCAACTGCCGCAATGGCAGCGATGAAAAATTGTCTTTTCATGTTTGATTTTTAGTTTAAGTTAAGGGTATTGTGTCGTTTCGGTTTATTTATCTTTGTAGTATACCATGATATATGCCGCTTCGCGCAGGTTCGGAAAGAAATTCCTGTACATGTACCTGTATGTCTCTCCGCCACGCAGGCGCATGAGTTTGCTTTCGCGCCCGCCCTCCGGGCCCCATACTGGGTAACGGTCGATAATGTCGAGCACCATCTGTTTGTCCCACATGTCCGAGCCGGCGACCAATTCGCGCAGCCCATCCCAGTCCTCGCCGCCGGCATGGACCGACAGGCGGTCGGCACGAATGGAGGTATTGTCGAAAATGAATTTGCGCACCGCCTCACCCCTTCGTTCCGACAGGCGCATGTTGTGTTCCCAACTGCCTTCGGGAGAGGCGAAACCGGCGATCACTATACGCTCGACCTCCGAATCGCCCGAACGCTCTATCTCTCTCACGACCGAGAGAATATCTATCAGCGATTGGTGGTTCATGCGGTAATTCTGGTCTATATCGTGCCGTCCCTGGTGGAAATAGACGGTGATGCCGTCGCGCGACCGGGCTTCGTCGCTGCCGGAAGGTTTCACGAACGGGAACCGCTCGGCGAGCTTTTCGGCGGTGGTGAATACTCTCTGCGGGATGGCTATTTTTTCTTCGACGACCACTTCGCCCGGTATCACCATCAGGTTTTCGGCGATAAGCCCCATGTCGGTGCGTGTCGCCGAACAGCAACCCTCATCCACTCCCTCCAATGACAGTGCAGATCCCGCCATCCAATCCTCGAAGGGTATGACTATGTGATATTTGAGGCTCTGGCCGTTATCGGCCGTGATCGCTTCGGACCCATCCCGCGCGGCGGTCTGCGGCGAGGCGATAAAACGGCGTTCATAAAGTATTTTCGCCCGCCGGCCACGGATCACGACGGGGGTGAGTTCCCGCGACAAACCTCCCCTCTTCAGTACGGGGATGATGGAGAGCGTGTTGCCGCGTGCGGCCGCCCTGCTTCCGATGACGAGCGTAAAGTCGACCGCCACCTGCCCTTCGCTGCTTTGAACGAGTTCGAAATCCTTTACACGGACTGTTCGCCGGTCGTTGCGGGATTGGGCGTAAACCCCTGTCGTCCCGCAAATAAGCAAAGTAAGAGCCAATATGATGTACCTGTTCCTCATGTTGTCCCGATTTATTTGATGATGAATACCAGATTGACGGCGGCGCGGGTGGGGCCGAAATATGTTTTGTTGTACGTATTCTCCAACTGGTCGCATTTTTCGCAGCCGTACTTGTCGTACCTGAGCTGCGCCACACCTGCCCCGACGTTGAACCCGATACCCCAGCGCGCAGAGAGCGGCAGCGTATAACCGTAGGAAATCCCGGCCCCGAACACCGTACCTTCATACCTGAATTCTTTCTCGAAAAGCAGGGGAATGCCCCAGCCGCCGGCGTTGTAAAAACCGCCGAACGCATGGGCCCCGAAGAAGTGGCCGTAGAAACGCTCGCAAAGCCAATAGCGGAATTCGGCCATCGCGATGCCGTGGACAAGTTTTTTATTATTCCCGATGGCGCCGTTCAGGTTGTTCCCGTTATAGGCGACGCCTGTTTCCAATGTGGTGCGGTTGCCCATACCGAACTCGGCGCGCAGGTTCGGCGTGAGTGCCCCGGCGCCATAGAGCAGATTGGTCTTCAGTGTGAATTTGGTACGCTGCCACCGTTCGGTTGCCGTCGGCGCTAATGCCATCCGGCTGCCGGGAGTATGGAACAGTTTGTCGTCGGCGCCGAAAAGGAAAGGCCCCGGGTCCACCACGCGGCGGACGATGGAATCCATGCCGGGTTGCTGCTCCGGCACGAAACGCTGTAATTCACCGTCGTTGATAATGATCAGCGTCTGAGGTTGCGTCCGGGCCTTGGGCGGCTCCTGCGTCTTTTTATCTATGACGATATAACCTTCGTATATCTGATACCTGTGCTCCGTGCCCGCAAGGGCATAGCCGAGGACCTCATCCAGCGTACCGCTTGCGGCTGGCAACGTAACCGTGCGGCTGTCGTCGATGGACCTGGAACTGACCACCACCACGCTCCCAGTCTGCCGTTCGATCTGACGGAACAATTCCGAGAGGGGTATCTGCCTGCGTGAGAGTGTGATCCTGTTCGATGTCTGCGCCCGCAGATCTGTCGCCGACAACAAAAGGACAGATGCCAGCAGTAGTATTTTACCCCTTCCTGCCGCCTGTGTTACCCACTGAAAAATCATATCGGTGATTATTTTTTACGGTTGTAGTATGATCGTTCCCTCATTTATCGTATAATCGAAATCATCGCTCGCTTCTTTCAATACAGACATCAATGTTTCAAGCGAAGTGCCTTTTTGTGCGCGGAACGATATGCGTTGGGTGGTATCTATCGAATTCATATTTTCGAACCTGACCCCGTATTCGCTCTCCATCGAATGGAAAATATCGCCGAGGCTATGGAAGTGGTAGAGGTTCTCGTCGGCCAGCCATTCGGGCTGCTCCATGACATCGAACTCACTGACATCGGACTGCAATGTGGCATGGTCTAATGAGAACTCTTTGCCTCCCTCTTCCAAACGATGCGTACCTTCGGCATAGTCTAACTGTACCGCGCCCTTGTAGAGCAACAGCGTCGAGTTATCATCCTCCTCCCGTGCACTGAAATAGAATTCCGTACCCAGTACCGTAACCTCCACATATTCCGAATGGATCACGAAAGGTTCGCCGCCATCGTCTTTGGCGACTTTGAAATAAGCCTCGCCTGAAAGTTCTCCCTCACGGGAGTCGTTATACGAGAATGTGGAATTACGGTTGAGCGTAACCTGCGTTCCGTCGGGAAGCGTGATGTGCCGGACACTGTCCTGCTGTGACGCGACCGTATGTGTTGCGACAAACCCGGCGGGAACGTCCTGTGTCCTGTTATACAAAGAATATGCGCCGACGACAAACGCCATCGGCAGCAGCACCGCGGCCGCCCTGGTAAGCAACCTGCGCCGGACAGTATGTTTTGCCTGTTTCGCCGGCTTTCCGGATTTCGCCGAATCAGCCTTGTGATTTGCCCTGATCGCACGGTAATAATTCAATTCCGGGTTCATCCCAAGGCTTACGGCAAGTTTACGCCATCTTTCACGGGCCACCTCCGACCCTTCGTCGGCATCGGACCGGCTGAAACCCCGGCTTGCCAACTTGTTTACCGCCAGGCGTAAACCTTCGGCTTTAAATCCCATATCCGACCCTTCGGCAAGCCACAGACGGAACGCCGCCAACTTCTCTTCGGGGATATATTCTCCCGAAACCATGGCGTCGATCATCCATTCTATAATCGTCTCCATTTCCCCGGGAGCGGTTATATCTTTAGAGTCAGACATATGCTGTTGTTAGTTTTTCAGAGTTAAACACGACAATAATCGGCCGTGAGTACCCTGTCCAATGTATCCCACTTAAAATCCTCGTTCGCCTCCTCGGCAAGCCACTTGGCAAAGGCATATCGTTTCCTCTCCGAAACAGGTTCTCCGGACATTAGCCTCAGGAGCATCCACTCGAATACTGCCGTTTTTCTTGCGTGATATTTTATCTTTCTGCCTTTCGACATGATTTATTTCATTTCCGTGTCGTCGTTGGTAAACCATTCTTTGAACTCCCGGCACATTTCTTCCGATGGTTCCCGCAATTCAAAGAAAGTACGAATGATCATGTATGCCCGCTTTTCCGGAGATTGCCGCTTTGTCAATTCTGCGATCTCCCTGTCCCAGTCTGCAGCGTCCATCTCCCTGTCGTAAAGTTTACCCATTGCCTGCAAATTATAATGATTCATAGCCAATGACTCTCTTTACATAAATGACAAGCAATAGCATGGGTACGGGGGTATTAACGCGTCTTTTTTTTGCATCACTTCACTAATGCACTGATAATGAGCGTGTAAAAAATGAAAGTATTTTTGCAGACAGGCTTAGAAAAAGCCGCCAAAGTGTTCGATAACCCCATCCCGGCTACCTCGCCCTGCCAGGGACAGGCTCCGGGGGGGGGGAAGCCAGGGCCGCTCCTGAAGCGGTCGAGTTCGAGATTGCGCTGCGCTTATCCCTAACTCACGTTATTTACAGCCGAGCAGGAATAGAATGGCGACGGAGATCACCGTACTGCGGAGTTCGCTCAATGCCAATTGCATGTGCTCTTTGACAGTGTTATAGGATATGTTCAGGCGCTCGGCGATCTCGCTGTAAGTAAGATTTTCATCGCGGCTCATCCTGAATACCCTGCGCCGTTGCGGAGGCATTCTATCTATTATATTTTCGATATTGGCAAGCAGTTCGTCGTATATGACGGGTTGGTCGGCGGCAGCCACTTCGCCATCCTTCACGAACATCTGTTCGTTGACATACTTCGCATGAACCTGTTTCCGTTTCAGCATGTTCAGCGAGGTGTTGGTGGCGGCGGTGTAGACAAATCCGTTAAACCGGTCGATCTGCTCCCTGTTTTCCCACAGTTTGATAAACGCATCGTGAGCGATATTGACGGCTTCGTCTTCGTCGCCTATCAAGCGCGTAATGAAATGAACGAGAGTACCCTGTACTCCCTCATAATACTCCGAAAAAGCAACTTCGTCGCCATTCCGGATCGCTTCGAACAATCCGGCCGATCTTTCATTGACATCTGTTTTCTTTGAGTACTTCATGTTTCCCTCCCGTACGGGAGCTATCTATTAATATTAGTCCTGCTTCCGGTCTTGAAAGAAGCGTTTCCCGGATGCAAAGTACGATGTAAAATCCGACATAAAAAAATTTTATCCGTATTTTATTACTGTTCAGCGGCTTATATGCACGTCAAATTATTGACAGCTGCCGGAGGGACATAACATGACACAGATGTAACGGAGATTTGTCGACTTCTTGTCATATCCTAAATCTTATCGTAATATCCCCCCGATACTTTTGCCGCAAGATTTAACTCAAAATAACTTTTTGCTCTATGAGTACATTTAACTATCTGAAAGCGTTCCTCGCGACGTTTTTACTTGTGTTGTCATTCGATGTGTCGGCACAGCAACTCTTTATCATCTCGGGACGGGTCACCGACGAGGCCACCGGCGAACCGTTGACCGGCGCGCTGGTCAGCGTCAAGGGGAGTACACTCGGGGCGGTAACCGACCTGAACGGCAGGTACACCATCAGCGTCACCCCGGAGAACGCGGTGCTGGTATTTTCGTTTTTAGGCTACGAAACGACCGAAATAACGGTCGGCACACGCAGGGCGATCGACGTCGCGATGCGGGTAAGCGCCCTTCATATTAATGAAGTGGTCGTTACGGCGCTCGGCATAACCCGCGAGACGAAATCGCTCGGCTACTCGGTACAGGAGGTCGATGGCGACCTGCTCACAGAGTCACACGAGGTCAACCTGCTCAACACCCTGAGCGGACGTATCGCAGGCGTTCAGATCACCAATGCGTCGGGAGGTATCGGCGCCTCGTCGAACATCCAGATCCGCGGCCAGAACTTCGTGAGCGGGTATAACTATAATAACTCCCCCCTCTTTGTGGTGGACGGCGTGCCCATTAGTAACCGTAACGAGCAGACCACGCGCTCATTTACCGGACGCCAGGACTTCAACCGTCCCAACTACATGGGCGGCTCGGGCGGCGGAGGCGGCGAGAACGAGGCCGAGATCGACTTCGGCAACGGCGCCGCCGAGATCGACCCCAACGACATCGAGTCGATGACAGTGCTCAAAGGCCCGACCGCCGCGGCGTTGTATGGCTCGAGGGCTTCGAACGGCGTTATTCTCATCACTACCAAATCGGGAAAGGGGACACGCGGCATCGGTGTCACCCTGAGCACTTATTTCGGCATGGAAACGCCTCTGAAACTGCCGGATTACCAATATGTTTACGGGCAGGGCTCGAACGGCGAGTACAGATACGTCGACGGCAAGGGCGGCGGCCTGAACGATAACACGATGGGCAACTGGGGCCCCCGGATGGACGGCCGCCTGATAGCCCAGTGGGACTCCCCGGTAGATCCCGTGACGGGAGAGAGGGTCCCTACCCCATTCGTTGCGCAGCCCGACCAGTTGAAAGATTTTTTCCAGACGGGACATACCAATACGAACAACGTCTCGATCCAGGGAAGCGACAACAAACTCAATTTCCGCCTCAGCTTCACCAACTCCAACCAGACGGGTATCGTCCCCAATACCGATTTGCAGCGCAATACGATCGGCCTGAATGCCGGGTATGCCATCCTTCCGGAACTCAAGGTGGACGCCAATATCAACTACACCAACACGGCCTCGGACAACAGGGCGAGCTACGGGGCGAAGAACAACGACGCCATAATGAGGATCTTCATGTATATGCCCCGCAACGTGGATGTGAAGAAGTTGAGGGATTACTGGAAAGAGGGGTCGGGCGACCTTATCCAGAACTCGCCGATCTGGAGCGAGAACGGCAACCGCCTCAACAACCCCTGGTTCGTCGCCTACGAGAACCTGAACGGCAATAACCGCGACCGTATCTACGGCCATATCAAGTTGACATACGACATACGTCCCGACCTTCAGTTGATGCTACGCTCGGGACGCGACGTGTATAACGACAAGCGCACGATACGAAGGGCCGTATCCGCATCGCAGAGCATCGACGGCCACTATCAGGTCGACGACATCGCCTTCCTCGAAACAAACCATGACTTCCTGCTCAGCTACAAACCCGAAACCACGGGCGACTTCACCATTTCGGCTTCGGCGGGGGGCAACCTTATGAAGCAGACCCAGACGCGCCTGGGTTCGGTGGTGACACGCCTGTCGATCCCCCACGTGTACAGCATCACGAACAACGCCGTGCCCGTCACCTCGGGAAGCGAATATTGGGAAAAGCGTATCAATTCGCTCTACGGGATGGCCCAGATCGGGTACATGAACGCCGTCTTCCTCGACCTGACGGGACGCGGCGACTGGTCGAGCGCCCTGCCCGTGAAGAATAACTCCTACTTCTACCCCTCGGCCTCGCTCAGCGTCGTGCTCTCCGACCTGCTGCACTTCAGCGGCACGGAGTTCCTGAAAGTTCGCGCGAGCGTCGCCTCCGTGCGCCGCGACCTCGAACCCTACCAGACCGCCACCAACTTCCAAATATCGCAGGGCTGGGGCGGCGAGACCGTCGCGGTGGCAAACAACAACTATCCCAACGCCGACATACGTCCCGAGAAGGTACTCTCTTATGAAATCGGGGCCGACGCCCGGTTCTTCGGCAACCGCGTGGCGCTGGACATGACCTGGTACAAGAGCATCACCACCGACCTGATCATCCCCGTGACGCTCAACCCCTCGGCGGGCTACGACACGAAACTGATGAACGTCGGCAAAATGAGCAACTGGGGTATCGAGGCGATGCTGAACGTGGTGCCCGTGCGCAGCGACACGTTCGAGTGGAAGGTGAACATCAACTTCGGGCTGAACCGCAATAAAGTCCACTATCTGGACGAGGCCCACGGCGTGTCGCGTATCCGCCAATTGGAAAGGTGGGCGTCGCTGGAACTCCGAACCGAGAACACCAAGGGCGACGGCTCGTTCGGTTCGCTCTACGGCGACTACCTGATCTACGACGAGCAGGGCCGCCTGACCCACCGCAACGGCCGCCCGCAGGAGGAGAACGGCGACTGGGGCTATCTGGGCAACGTCAACCCGAAATGGACGGGAAGTATTTCAAATCAATTCACTTATAAGGGTATGACCTTCAGCTTCCTGTTCGACGGCCGCAAGGGTGGTGTAGTCCACTCGCGCACGTTCCTCGACGGCGTCGCCTCGGGCGCTTTCAAAGAGTCGCTCGCGGGACGCGATAACGACGGCGGAGGTACGATGGTCGGAGAGGGTGTGGACCTCGACACGGGCCAGGCCAATGCCGTGGAAGTCCCGGTGCAGACCTACTGGGGATCATACTACGGCAACGACCGGATCGCCACCTTCGACGCCTCGTATATCAAACTGCGAGAGGTGAAGTTGACCTATGCCCTCCCGGCGAAGATACTGTCGAAGACCCCAATTAAAGGTGCATCGGTTTCGGTCACGGGGCGCAACCTGCTCCTGTGGAGCGACGTGCCGTATATCGACCCGGAGGTTTCGAGCTACGACGGGCAGTTCCAGGGCGTGGAATCCTTCTCCCTGCCTTCGCTCCGCAGCTTCGGCGTCTCGCTTAACATCAGTTTCTAACCTTAAACATACTTGCGAAAGATGAAAAAGATATTGTTTCCGACACTCTGCGCGCTGTTGCTCATGACCGGCTGCGACAACTTCGAGCAGATCAACATAAACCCGAACAACCCTCCGACCGTGCCACCCGAGATGCTCCTGCCGCCGATCATATCCACTGCCGCAGGCTCGATGACGGCGAGCGGGACCCGTGCGGGGCAATACGTCCAGCACCTCTCATACCTCGGCGGCACGAGCGAAGGCGACGGCCGGTACAACCTCACCGGGGCGAGCTGGCGCGAGGAGTGGAACGCCGCGATGCGCTCGATAAAAGACATAAACCAACTGATCGACATCGCCGTCGCCAACGGACAGCCCGAATACGAGGCCGTGGGGTATATCTGCAAGGTCTACACCCTGTCGCTTATGACCGACGCATACGGCGATATACCCTACGAAGAGGCGGGGAAAGGCGATATTAAAGGACTTGAGTTCCCCCATTTCCAGGCGCAGAAAGACGTATACGCCGCAATGCTGGTCGACCTGGAGAAGGCTAACGTATTATTGGCGGGACTGACGCCGGGGACGACGATCAACCGCGACATCCTCTACAACGGCAACATGGCCCTGTGGCGCAAATTCGCCAACTCGCTTAAGCTCAGGATACTGATGCGGCAATCGCAGAAAGCCGACGCGGGTGCGCAGATCGCGCATATATTCAACGCCCCGTCGCAATACCCCGTTTTCGAAAGCGTTGCAAACGCGGCCACGCTGGTCTACAACAACAATACCGATAATTACAGATGGTTTATGACCAACCCGCCCGCAGACGGCAGCGGCGTGAACTTCACCGGCAACGAAAGGGTGAGCAACGTGATGGTCGACGCACTCTCGTCGCTCGACGACCCGAGGCTCCACATCTATGCCGCACCGACCAAAAACTCCTGGGACGCACACAATATCGACCCCTCGGCCCCGCTCGAATACCGCGGCCAGAGGGCAGGTTTGAGCAGCATCGAGCAGGAGGAACTGTACGACGAAACGGGGCTCGACCAGAACGATTTCTCGGTCATCGGAAAACGCATCCGCAAAGAGAACCGCGCATTCCTGATGACCTACGCCGAACTGCTGCTGATCAAGGCCGAGGCCATACATCGCGGGATGATAACGGGAGATGCCGCCGCCGTCTACGCCTCGTCGGTCAGGGCGTCGATGGACAAGTGGGCGAGGGCCGGACAGGACGACGACCAGACCACGCCATACATCTCCGAGGAGCAGAAAACGGCATATTTCGCCCAGCCGGCCGCGGCGTTCGACCCGGCAAAAGGAGCGGAGCAGATCGCGATGCAGGCGTGGATAGATTCCTACCTCAACGGCTTCGAAGGGTGGGCATCGTGGCGCCGTCTCGGCTACCCGCACATTGTTCCCGGTCCTTCGGTACTTGCAGCGATACCGGTTCGGTATGTCTATTCGGACAACGAGCAGAACAACCCCAACCTTGTGAAATGGGTCGATGAAACGATGGGCGGAGATATGCCCGACCATAATGTAAAAGTTTGGTTCCAGCCTTAAAAGTCTGTTAAAAAAACATAATCATGAAACTGAAAATATCTATAATCATGATGCTGGTGTGTGTAAGTTTTGGGCTGCGGGCCCAAAACTACACTACCAACGGCAACGCCCACTCGCATAACGACTATCTTCACGCCCAGTCTTTCCTGGAGGCTTACCACAACCGTTTCGGGTCGATCGAGATCGACATATTCCTTGTCGACGGCAAACTCTACGTCGCGCACACCCGTGCGGAGATCACTGAATCCCGCACCATCGAGGCGCTCTATCTCGACCCGCTGCTCGAAAAGATCGCGGAGAACGGAGGCAAAGTCTACCCCGACGGCGGCAAACTCCAACTGCTTATCGACCTGAAGACCTCGGGCGAGACGCTGCGCACGCTCGAAAAACAGTTGCAGCCCATTCGCCGCCTGTTCGATACGGCTAATAATCCCGATGCGGTACGTCTGGTAATCAGTGGCGGCGCGCCTGCACCGTCAGACTTCGGCGACTATGATACTATTTTCTTCTTCGACGGCCGCCCAGACGTGAAATATACCCCCGGACAGGAGCAGAGGGTTGCCTTTTACAGCGCCCCGCTGGCTGCATTCTCAAGGTGGAACGGCCTCGGGCGCATACCGGAAGCCGAATACCTGAAAATAAAAGAGTTTGTAGACGCCATACACGCCAAGGGCAAAAAACTACGCTTCTGGGGCAACCCCGACACCAAGACTTGCTGGCAGGCCCTTATAAAGTTAGGAGTCGACTATATCAACACCGATAATATCGCGGGCCTGGCAGAGTTCCTGGACGACTACCCGAAGAATTCCTACCCGGCAGGCCGTGAAGCATACGTACCCTACCGGCCGTCGTACCGCACCGACGGAAGCGCCGAAAGCCCCAAAAATGTGATCCTGCTGATAAGCGACGGGGCGGGACTTTCGCAGATATGGGCCGCCGCGACGGCCAACCGCGGCGCGCTTAACGTGATGAATTGCCGCACTACGGGTTACCTTCGAACCAATCCCTCCGACGATTACAACACCGATTCGGCGGCGGCGGGCACGGCCATTGCAACGGGTGGGAAGACCCGCAACCGCCATATCGGGGTCGACCATTCGGGTGCGCCTGCCGAAAATATCGTGGAGAAGCTCGCGGCGGCGGGGATGGCGTGCGGGATAGTTTCCAACGATGGTCTGGCAGGCGCGACCCCCTCGGCGTTCTATGCCCACCAACCCGAGAGGAATATGACCGAAGCCATCCTGAACGACCTGCTGCGTTCGCCCGCATCCCTCGTCATCGCAGCCGGAGGCCGGCAACGGAACCGGGAGTTCACAGACCGGCTCGAAGGTGCCGGGTTCGTGGTATGCGAAGGTGTCGGCGAACTGAAAACTATGCCGCAGCGTGACGGGGAGCGGATCGTCTGCCTCGACGCCGACCGCCCCGCCGACGGCTACCGTGTTATCGAAATGGCGTTCGACGAGAGCATCAGCCGCCTGTCCGGCGACCCCGACGGGTTTTTCCTGATGGTGGAGGGCGCAAAGATCGACAGCGGAGGCCACGACAACGATATAGACCGCTGCATAGACGAATACCTGAGTTTCGACCGCATGGTGGGCAAGGCACTCGAATTTGCCGACCGCAACGGCGAGACGCTGGTTATAGTAACCTCCGACCACGAGACAGGCGGATTGGTGCTGATAGACGGCGATTATGAGACGGGAAGCGTCCTCGGCCACTTCGCCACCAACGACCACACTGGAGCGCCGGTACCCGTCTTCGCCTATGGGCCTTCTTCGGGCAAGTTCTCGGGGTTCATCCAAAATTCCGACATCAAGAGTAAGATACTCGAAAGCCTGGCCGATTAGGACGTGTCGGCATACCCCCCCCCAACCGGACTTTGCTGTCGTCCCGAAGCGTACAGAACTTGTTGTCCATACCCCGGAATCACGCAGATCCCGGGGTTTTTCTTATCCCTGACTCATGTTATATTACTCCCTGACTCACGTTAATATTACGAAAAGGATAATTCGGTTGCGAATTATTGATAACTTTGGGCTCAATAATTCGAATCTTACCGATCATGTTCAAACATTTGGTTTTATTGGGTGCGGCACTATGTATCTGTGCCTGCGATCACGGACTATCGGACCTTATGACCGCACCGGGGGTCAGCCGGGAGCTGGCCCGCTACCGCAAGGAAAATTACCGTGAAGTCGCCTACAACCTGCGGTTCGCCATTCCGCATGAGCGCGGCGAGGCAGTCAGGGGATGGGCCGAAATATCGCTGGCACTCGACAAACCGCTGCCGTTGGCAGTCGATTTCCGGGGGAAGCCGTCCTCCGTGGAGAGTGTGTGCCTGAACGGTGAGGCGGTGGATTATATCTTTCGTGACGAGCATATTGTCGTCGACGCCCGCGAGACCTCTGCCGGGATGAACTTTCTCGAAGTAGTTTTCACGCCTGCAGACCAGTCGCTCAACCGCCGGGACGATTTCCTTTACACATTATTGGTGCCCGACCGCGCCCGAACGCTGTTCCCGTGCTTCGACCAGCCAGATATGAAAGCGCGGTTTACGCTTGAGCTGGAAGTGCCCGACGGCTGGACGGCTGTGGCGAACGGGGCGGCGGCAGGTGTCGATTCGACCTCCATTGCCGGCCGCCGGATGGTTTCGTTCCGCGAAACGGCACCCATACCGACATATCTGTTCTCGTTCGTGTGCGGACGTTTTTCGAAGTATACCGAGACCCGTGACGGCCGTTCGGTGTCGCTCTACCACCGCGAGACCGATCCGCGAAAGGCGGCGCAGTGCCCGGAGGTGCTCGGCCAGGTTTTCCACTCCCTGGAGTGGGTCGAGGAGTATACCGGTATCCCGTATCCGTTCGAGAAATACGACCTGATAGTTGTCCCAGGCTTCCAATACGGGGGCATGGAACACATGGGGGCGACGCTGTATAACGACCGCCGTATATTTCTGGAGGATAACGCCACCATAGACGACCGCATGACCAGGGCCGATCTGGTCGCACACGAAACCGCCCACATGTGGTTCGGCGATTTTGTGACGATGGAATGGTTCGACGAGGTGTGGACGAAGGAGGTTTTCGCGACTTTTTTCAGTTCGCTCATCGTAGGGCCGATGTTCCCCGAGGTCGACCGCGAGCTGAATTTTATCAAGGATAATTATCCGGCCGCCTATTCCGAGGACCGCACCGCGGGAAGCATGCCCGTCAGACAGCCGTTGGACAATCTGCGCAATGCGGGGCTGGTATACAGCCAGATCGTCTATTCAAAGTCTCCCATAGTGATGAATATGCTCTACCTCAAGGTGGGGCCGGAGCGGTTTCGCGACGGGATACGTGAATACCTCAACCACCACGCCTACGGCAATGCTACGTGGGACGACCTGATCGCCGTGTTCGACAGCCGTTCGGATGACGATCTGGCAGCGTGGAGCCGGGTGTGGGTGACCGAAAGGGGGATGCCTACGGTGTATTGTACGACAGAGGGGGACAGTCTGCATGTGCGTCAGGAGGACCCTCTGGGGCGCGGACTGGTTTGGGAGCAGCCGCTCACGCTGCTGGCCCTCGGCGAGGGTGCGGCCGATACGCTGAGGATCATGATCGACAGCCGCGAAACCGTGCTGCCGCTGCCTGCGGGAACGCGCTGTATACTCCCTAATGCCGACGCCCTTGCCTATGGCTATTTCCCGTTGGACGGGCGTACTTCGGACTATGTGATGAGGCATTTGGCCGATCTTCAGAATGCGAAAGTACGTCTTGGCGCGCTGATAACGCTCAATGAGAACATGCTCGACCTCAATGTCGTTCCCGAAGATTTCCTGCAAGCCATGATAGATTATCTGCCCGGGGAGGAGAACCACCAGCTGTTCGCCCTCGCGCTGGGATATGCAGGCAGGTGTTTCTCCCTGTTCTTTAATGAAAAGCCTTCACTCGGTTTTGAAAAGGCGCTGTGGGATATGGCCGAAAACGATCCGCGTCCCGAGAGGCGCAGTCTGGCCCTGCGGGCATATTGCGCCGCAGCCCGCACTCCCGGGGGATTGGAAAGGATCCGGGCACTTTGGGACGACGAGGCTTTGGCACAGCGCCACCGAATGAGCGAAACGGACCTGACCACGCTGTCGTATACGTTGGCCCTGCGTTTCCCGGAGAGTGCCGCCGCGATCACCGCCCGTCAGAGGGAACGGATCACGAATCCCGACCGTTTGGCGCAGTATGATTATATCTCCCCGGCGGTGTCGCCCGATGCCGCAGTCAGGGATTCGGTTTTCCGGAGCCTGCTCGTCGCCGAGAACCGGCGCATCGAGCCGTGGGCCTCGACGGCTTTGGGGCTTCTCAACCACCCGGTCCGTGAGGTGCATGCCTTGAAATACATTCGTCCGGGATTGGAAGCGATGGAAGAAGTTCAACGCACGGGAGATATATTTTTCCCGAGAAATTGGGCTGCCGCATTGCTTGGCGGCCTGCGCTCGGAGGAAGCGGCCGCAGAAGTCGATGCGTTTTGGAACGACAATGCCGATTATCCCGTGTTGCTCGGCAGCAAGATACGCCAACAGGCCGATCCGCTTTACCGCCTGAGAAAATATCGGGGAATTTTGCCTGAAGAATAAACCACCATGCACTTTCAGTGCATGGGTTTAATAACCCGAGTGTTCGATCACCCCTCCCACCGCCCTCCCGGCTCCCTCGCTATGCTCGGGACAGGCTCCGGGGAGGGAGAGGTCGCGGCTAAAGTATTCCGAGCAGGAACAGCGGCATATAATCCTTCAGCTCTTTGCGCAGTATTTTGAGGCTTTGGCCGATACGGTAAGCCACGGTCTGCGGCGAGACATTCAGTTCGTCGGCGATCTGCTGGTAGGTCTTTTCTTCGAACCGGTTCATAATGAATGCTTCCCGGTAAGCGTCGGGCAGTTTGGCCAGCGCATCTTCGATCGCGCCGGACAACCTGTTTATGTCATAATAGTCCGGATTCTCGATTTCATCCTGCACTTTCTCGTAGATGAACTTCAATATCCGGTTCTGCCGCTGCGTAGTGGTATTGGCGGTCAGGCACTTGTTGCGGACCGAGGCGAAAAGGTAGGCGTTCAAAGACGAGGTCAGTTCGAGATCGCGGTGCCTCTCCCACAGGTTCAACATGACGGCCTGTACGATCTCCTCCCCTTCGTCATCGCCGACGAACTGCCCCGAATAAGTGCAAAGTGGATAATAGTATTTCAGGAACAGCCGGTCGAAGGATGGTTTATCCCCTGCCTTAACGGCTTTGAAGAGTGTTGTATCGTCCTGAAAAGTCATTGTGCGTCGTGGTGTCAGTTACAAAAATACGAAAAAAGATTGGTTTAAGTTTAGAATGTCGGCGAGTTTATTAGTCATCTATATGTATATCGGGATATTAAAACCCTGAATGGAAAATGGAAGACGGCAAGAACGAATATTACGAATCATTGTTCCTGAGAATGCTTAGGGACGATATTTCGCCCGGGGAATACGAGGCGCTGGAAGTATGGTTCCTGGATTCCGCGGAAAACCGGAATGCTTTGGTCGACCTCTACCGGGCCAATTATGCATTGGCTGCCGGGAAAAGGGGCAAACGCATAGACCCGGCCGCGGCATTGAGGCGAATGAACGATAAGGTCCGCTCGAAGGCAAGAAGAAGGCGTATGCGTATCGCGGCGAGTGTCGCGGCATGCGCAGCGGTTTTGACCGGTGGCGTCCTGATATTCGACAGGCTGGGGGCGGACGCGGATTTACAGCCTGCCGCTGAGAATATCGTGCCCGACGCCCGGGTGGCCCTCGTGTTTTCCGACAACAGCGTCCTCGCTTTCGATGGAGAAGAGCCCATAATCGCATACGATGGGCAGGGGCGTATCGTCGCCGGGGATTCGGCAAGCGATACGCATGAGGTCCCGCTTGAAAACACCACGGTCAAACTCGTGGTCCCGAAAGGCAAGCGATCCAATATAACGCTTCCCGACGGCACGGTGGTGTGGGTGAATTCGGATTCGAGGCTTGTTTTCCCCGCAAAATTCGACTCCAGTCGGGAAGTTACCGTCGACGGCGAGGTCTATCTCCAGGTTCTGCACGACAGATCGAGGCCGTTTACGGTACATACGAAAAACTTCGACGTCAGCGTATTGGGAACATCCTTCAATGTCCGCGCATATGAGAACAACGACTCGCAGAGCGTGATGCTGCAGGAAGGTTCGGTCAGTGTGATCATGGAAGACAGATCGGAGACCGTACTTGTGCCGTCACAGATGCTGACATACGACAAAGGCGGCATTTCGGTGAATAATGTGAATACGGACGACCATATATCGTGGATAACCGGGGTGTACCGGTTCAGGAGCGAAAAATTGCGGGATATTGCCGACAGGCTCGTGAATTATTACGGGACGCCTGTCGTTTTTTCGTCCGAGGCATTGGCGTCGAGGCGGTTCTCCGGGAAGCTCGAATTCAGCGAATCGGCCGATTTTGTGTATGGGTCGATCGCCCAGGCCGCTTCGTTACAGTACATTAACCACGGTGACCGAATCGAATTCCGCGAGCCTTCCAGATAGATGACAAATGAAAGTCCGGCAGTATTGGAGGTACTGCCGGACGAGTAAGGCTAATACATAATAAATCTGTGTACCATGTCTAACCCTAATTTTACAAATTTATGAAAAAATCCTCTACGATTGGATTTTTAGGTCTAATCCCTAAAAAACTATTTCTTGTTATGCGCTTGATCGTCTTTTTCCTATGTGTACAGATCGGTCAGTCGATGGCGATCGATATGTATGCGCAATCCCTGAAGTTCTCTTTCAAGCTGGAGAACAGCACGGTTAACGAGGTCCTCGCCGAGATCGAAAGTAAAAGTGATTTTATATTCTTTTACGGTGACGACATCCTGAACCTCGAACACCGGGTGAACCTGAAGGTCGCCGATCAGACTATAGAACAGATACTCGATGCATTGTTCCATCAGACAGGCCACAAGTGGACGATACGTAACCGGCAGATAATTATCAACGATGCCCCCGAGGCGCAGGCGCCGCGCAGGACGGTCATTAGCGGCCGGGTTACCGATATGTCCGGAGGGCCGCTGGTGGGTGTCACGGTCATTATAGATAACACCACTATCGGGACTTCGACCGACGCTCAGGGGCAGTTCACGATAGATATACCGTCGACCATTACCGCTCCCCCCACGCTGCGCTTCTCTTTCGTGGGGATGAAGACACAGACGATGGTACTGACCTCTCTTCCGGCGACCGTGAGCGTGACGATGGAAGAGGACGTCAGCCAGGTCTCGGAGGTGGTCATCACGGGCTATCAGGAGGTCGACAGGCGCAAACTGACGAGCGCCGTGACCACGGTCAAGATGGACGATATAGCCATTCCGGGTGTCAATACGGTCGACCGCATGCTGGAGGGCAATATCCCGGGCCTTATTTACATGCAGAGCACGGGACAGGTGGGCGCGGCGCCCAAGCTGCGCATACGCGGTTCGTCTACGATCCTCGGTTCGCAGGAGCCTCTCTGGGTTGTGAACGGCATCATCGTGCAGGACCCGGTGAACGTCGACCCGTCGCAGATCAACGACCTCGACTTCGTGAACCTGCTGGGCAACGCCATCTCGGGCCTCAACCCCGCCGACATAGAGCAGATCGACGTCCTGAAGGATGCGTCGGCGACGGCGCTCTACGGTGCGAGGGCGGCCAACGGCGTGATCGTGATCACCACCAAGCGCGGCGTGGCCGGCGCCCCGAAGGTATCCTACTCGATGTCGGGCACCTTCACCCCGCGCCCCCGCTACACCGACCGCGGGTTCCA
>QMCD01000700.1_pt1 | contig 22984 bp, 17 predicted proteins | sample 1821841 | NCBI WGS metagenome assembly QMCD01 (sample SAMN01991225, study PRJNA193472) | Termite gut metagenome, whole genome shotgun sequencing project. | isolation source: worker | host: Macrotermes natalensis
ACATTGATAATGCGGTAATCCAGAAACAAATCGCCGCAATCAAAGCCAATGGCGTCATGGTGTATCGTTCTTTTTTACTTTTAGACAAGATATTCATGATTGTATTCAACGACAGATAGGCGGCAAAAAATATGCAGAGTCCTTTTGTTACACCGGACGAAAACCATAGCAGAATATGTTCTCCCGCTTGCAGAACTATAATGATGGCAAAGAGTTGAATGATAAATGAGATGCCTGCCATTATTCTGAATTTTGGAGGCAATATTTTATGCTGGCCTCCCATTGTAAATTCCCCTAACGGCAATCCGCAGGCAACCAACAGCGTCATGAATGCAATAACTGAAAATAATACCGCCGCCAATATTGCAAACATCATTCCACCCCCTTACAAAACATTAATACTTTTCGTAGAGTATATCACAAGACCACGGGCATCTTCCATACTAAACCCCAACCTCTTAGCGGCTAAATCTCACCGCATAGGGGCTTTTTCCTATATACCAAAAAATCAAAAACAAGGAGGTAAATCTATGGAGTTCTTTTCAAGCGCGGTATCCGCGCTGCAAACGCTTGTGATCGCGCTGGGCGCGGGCCTTGCGGTATGGGGCGTAATCAATCTTTTGGAAGGTTATGGTAGCGACAATCCGGCCGCCAATGGGCGCGGTGCATAAAGAAACAAGCGCAAAACACCTAAGACAATGTGATTGACAGCCGCAAGATGGTAAAAGTGAAAACAAAACGTCTCACTTTTTGGTTCCTTTACAATACGACACAGGAAGCTACGTTTTTTAGAGGTACGCTTTTATTAGTTACAACCCAATACTTTGAAGAAAGGCTATAGCGTTACTGATTTCTGTGTACTGCGCTTCAAGTTTATCGCCATTGGAGTACTTGATGTATATTTCATACCTATAGAACTCGGGTTGACAAGATTTATAGGTGGAGGTCGAAATAAAATAACATGCCTCATCAATGGTAGCAAAGATTCCTTCATCGCCAAATATGGATATGACTCTAATGGTGTCTATTCTTCTTTCTAACGAACCACATAGCTTTAAACAAAACTCCTCTAATTGCTCACTTGTTAAACTAATGAGCTCAACCTTGATACGTTCGACATCAGCGGGCGTTAATCGCTCAAAAGCGTCTACTTTTTCTTGAAGAATATGACTAGGTGTATTTTCTTCCCAATGAGCGTCAATACCGACAATGTTGAAAGCCCGTTCAACTATTTCGATAGGTATGTATAGAACTTCAAACCCTTCTGTCCGCATCTGATTTAATGAGTTTTGGGTGAATACACCGGCAACAATAGCACCGAAAAAAGGTGTGAAATCACTATATTTTGCTATCAGTGGACGTATAGCCCCGGAAATTTCTTGAGCCTTGTTTTTGGAATGTTTGGTGTATCGACGCCAAGCTATTTCGATAAAAACACAAGGCGCTCCAAAATGAGCTTCATCACCTTTTCTTTCCATAACAATGTCAAGTTTGTGAGTATTACCATTTATATCGACCCATCTAACTTCCTTTTGGCCTTTTCTTGCAGAGCGGGGATGCCGATAATCAAAATAAAGTGAATACTTAACGGCGATAGGTCGCAGATAGTGTATCATGGTTTCTTCAAGAGTATCGCCAATTATTTGCCCAAAACGGTGAGATGGAGAGTCTAATGCCATAGCTTTCACCTATCCTTTTACCCAGAGTTGCCCCTCTTTAAGTGGGACATTATGTTTTCGGTTTTTCCATTTTACATTTCTGTCTCTCGTTTTTATGAACTCATAAGACTCGAACCCTGATGAAATTGCCAGTTTTCCGAGCCAATCGTCAACAGGGACATATACGCCATAAGGTGCCGAATCACCAATTACAAAACAAATATCAGAATCACGTTTGCAAAGGGTTCTCAAGTTTTGCCATACAATGGATAGGTCTAAAAAATATAATGCTATCATTGTATGGTAATTCTTCTTGCCTCCGTGATTTTCTTTTTCTTGATCTAGTTTCTTGCATACAGCGTAAATCTCGTCCCTTATCGGATAAAGAGAGGGTTCTTCTAAATAATCGAATGTCAGCTTTTTCTCTTTAGATACATGCTGTGTGCATGAACGGATTAAAGAACCTCGTACTGTACTTTGCAAATCTCCCCATCCACTTATCTCCCCAAGAATACTCAGCTCTAATCGTGTGGCATCTGCGTAGTCGTAATTATTTGCATAGGGAGGCGAGGTTATTACTAAATCAATTTTATTTATCAGTTCATTGAATGCAATGCGTGCATCGTGTTTAACTATTGAACTTTTTGTTTTTGATTCTGCTGTAGTAGATGAAAAGGCTAAAATATCAGCGCACATTTGATCAATCTGTTTGCGATATGCGTCAAATACACTTACGACCATCGCTTTGGATTTGTTTGGCAACACGTACTGCCACTGAGCGGTACCGGCATGTGAGGTGGAGCGAAGAATTGATAAAAATGCAAGCCATGACAACCTATATTCATTTGAATCAACGGCCATTTGCTTAAGCGCATATTTCAGTTTGTCAATGGCACGAAGGTTCTCGTCAGCATAGCATCTATGAACAATAGTGGGATAAAAATCTAAATCTTTCGAAATGCTTTGCGCCATATACAAAATGCTGTTGGCAAATCCCATAAAAGAATTAACATCTATATCCCATAACAGTTTCGTTGCCGCTACCTTTGTTATTAGTGGATGCGACTCAAATCCAACTCCTTTTATCCCAACTTGGTCGGCAGCAAGTAGCGTTGTACCAGAGCCAGCAAATGGATCTAAGATAGTAAAATCTGTATCAGTGGCAAGACTTATATTTTTGTTTGCAAGAACATTGGAGATGGTTTTTTCCACCCATTTAGCTGAAAATCCTGCAGAGTATCGAAACCAACGATGTATTGGGAGTTTCATATTGTCTATAAACGTAGTTGTATTAGTATCAGTATCAGAATTAGCAGGGGTATCCCTTTCAAAAAATGATATTTGAAAAGGACTATCAAGTTGTTTTGAAATGATCATCTACGCACCTCAACTTATATCTATATAATCCCTACGGTTTTCATCTGTCTATATCGTCACCATTGAGATAGCCTGCGGCAGCGCCCACGCGACACTTTGCCCGCTTGCGGGAAAGTGTCAGAGTGGGTCATATACTTCCAACGGGAGTATATGATTAGCCATACAATACCCGCTATGTTGTGGGTACAAACACGCACTAATCTAAATGTAGTATATCACAAGCCGTCAGAGACGGCAACAAATTTTTGCCGTCGCCTGCCTTGCCGTCGCCCTTGATTATACTTCTCCGACTGCTTTAAGGCCTTCATCAATACGGCAATTTCCTCGTCATTTGATTCAGAATGTCAAGGGTATTTCGGATAAAAAGATAAAGCATTCTATCGATACAACACTTTTCTGATGCCATCAAGAGTCTTTCTTACTTTTAGGTTTGTAATATATTGGTGCATCGAAAAATGGACGTAGTTTTTTACTTCGAGTTGGGTGTCTCAGCCTGCGAATTGCTTTTGCTTCAATTTGCCGGATGCGCTCACGAGTGACACCAAAGTGTTCACCGACTTCCTCAAGGGTTCTTTCATAATTATCCAGCAATCCATGACGCAACTCCAATACCTTAGACTCTCGAGATTTGAGCTGCGTTAGTACGTCCTTAACTGTATGATGCAAAAGTATTTTATCAACAGCATCCATCATATCCTCAGCCTGAATACCACAGTCAGTAAAACTGATTTCCTGTTTTTCGAGCTGTTCTTCAATGCTAAATAGTGGTTGAAAAAAGGATAGATAGTATTTTGCCTCATCTTCCGTGCAATCCATTTCGCCTATCACGCTCTGAAATAGGGTAATAGATGATAAATCAGCCTTGCCGATGCCACCTGCGTCCACAACATTGTCATAAAGCTTATTGAGCTTATCCTTCATATGGACAGGGAAATAGAGTAATGGATTTGGACTAAAGCTCATGTAGCGTGTGATGTTCTGCATAACCCACATTGGGTAATAGCTGGGGAACACACCATGTTCAGCTATGTTAAATTTTCTGAGGGCATATAGTAAACCTATGTTGCCATCTTGAATTGTGTCCGCAAGTAGTGCTCCAAAACGCTTATGAAACGAATACGCAATTTTAATAACAGAGCGTAGATACATGTTATGAAGACGATTTTTTGCATATTTATTACCCGACTTGTATTGCGGCATCAAAATGCGCCATTCACGGTGTTGAGGCGGCTGGATTTGTCGCACATATTCCACATAATCGTGCAGAGAAGGTTCGACATCAACCACGTTTTTATAAAGACATTCAAAATCTGTTTGCCCGCGGTCATATTCTTCTTCGTCATCTCCAACATCAGCTTCTGTCTTAATAATGACGCCACGCAGTAAAAGTTGTTCAGTAAGAGCATCGATATTAGCTAGGGAAATATTATTAGCGGCGAACAGCGACAGGGCTTCATCCTCGGTAATAAAGCCGTTCGCCTTATAGCAATCATACAACGTCGTGATGATTTGATTGCGCGCCGCATTACCCATTCGTTCAACTCCTTGCTAACCGACATAGGTCAAAGATTTCTTCGGAATTTTGGCCGTACCGTCCTTCAAATTCTTCCATAAAATCGTAGAGGTTGTTGAGGTAATCTTCTTCTGAATTTGCCTGTTCAATAAGTTTCTCAAACAACACGTCAATGCCGCCGCGGACAAAGGCTTCATATCTTTCCTCATCGGGTTCGGCTTGTGGTTTACCGAAAAACCGAAACGCTTTATCAATCCTGTTATCAAATATTGGTTCATACTTCTTGTCAAGGAGCATGATGAGCCTATAATTGAATTTAAGCGTGTTCAGTTCTTTGGACATTGCATCAAACAAAACATTCGTCGGCTTGCCGTTTGTGTCTAAATCGGCTGTCCGATTATAGAGAAAGCCTATAATCGGAGCAAGGATGTAAACATCAAGGTTTCTGTTGAACAGGCTCTTGTTCGACTTCCCGATAGCCGCAGTCAGCCGATTGACTTTCTCAGCGTGTGAACCTTTGAATTGATAGTCACCGTTAAAAATCATTAGATTTGCCCTCCTTCAACGATATAGGCTTCAAATTCGTTCTTCTTGTTAAAGATATAACGTTGCCCAACCTTGTGGCCAAGGTTTTCATTAGCCAAATCGCCATCAGTATCTTTAATGAAGATTATGACTTGTTCCGCAACGGCGGGAAGCACTTCGCAGACGGTCTTGATTCTTGTTTTGTCAAAGGCCGAAAGCGGCGCATCCATCACAAGCGGATAAGGTTCTGAAACAAGCAACGCATTTTCCGTTTGTTGGCTTATTCTCGCCATCTTGATAACACCGGCGATAAAAGCGAATATTACCGATATGCTCTGCGCTGTGGATGTTTCGACATCCTCCGTGAACCCGTCCGATTGGTCGATGACGTTTACTTGAACATTATATTTCTCGTCCAGAGAGAGCGAAAAACCGCCGTTATAGATGTTTCGGAAAAGGTCATTTACAGTATCTTGAAGCTGTGCCCTTATCTTCGCTTCCTCGGATGAATACTGTTCGGAGAGGACATCAAACATTTGCTGTGCATATGCCATGTATACTAAGGTCTTGCGGTTTGTTTCATCTTGGTTGGCCAGTTCATTCCGGGCGGCTTCGGCTTCTTTCATATCCCTTATATGGCCGCCTTTTTGGATATTGATAGCATCCTTTTCGCCGTCAAGCTTACTTAAAGCTCTTTCATATCTTGTAAGGTCGGCTTGCAAACTGCCAACGCTTTCAAGGCCGTCAAGCCGCTGAACGATTTTGGCGAGGTCATCATCAATCTCGTTCTTGGTATCGTCAAACTCTCTGACAAACTTGTAGTTGTCGCAGAACTCATCAAAGAAGTTTTCTACGGCACGAGATTTGTCCTCGCACCGACCGACAAATTCGCCGACATATGTACCGATAGATTTCGGCGGGATGTAGTTCAGCAGATTGTTAAGTGCCGCAAACGCATCGTTTCCGGCTAAGACATCCGTCCCACAAATACACTTCTTATGGTCGATTATATATTGAATCGTTTTATCATCAATGGACGGAACTCCTTTGTCGAGCGCATCGGCTTCGGAAAGGGCTTGCAAAGCGTCTTTCATCATCTTTTTAGCAAAGAAGCTCGGCGCGCCGGTGTTGAACGCTCTCAAGACATTCGCAATACGGGAAGTTCGTGAATTGATGAGGGTCTCTCGTTTACGAATAAGCGCTGCCTTTCGCGCCGCAAGAGTTTCACTGTCCTTGTTCTTCGCAATCCGCTCGGTAAGGTCAGCACACATATCGGAAGCGATAACCTTTTCGTCCTCAATTTCCGTAAGACGTTGGTCTATGGCATTTATTTTTCTTTCATACTCTGTTATTTGACGGTTATATTCAGCCAGTTTGCTATCGCTCTTTGAATCAAAGTTCTCTCCATATGATTTAAGAACCGTTGCATTGCTCCGGCCGTTAAGATGCCCAAGAGCTGCGGTATATGCGCTCAACCCAAGCAAACTGCGAACGGCTCCGGCAAACTCTTGGCTGCGCCCACGTTTAATTTCCTTGCTCATTTTTTCGATGCGCTCGCCATCGAAAAAGAAGTATCTCGCAAGCTCTTTGGGCAGAATTTCTTTTATCCGAATTTCGATGTCCAACGGCTTCTCATAGTCGCGTTGACCATCCAGCTTTTTGAAAGCAATATCTCGTGTGAGTTGCCCCGATGGTTTGACATTTCCGCTTGAATCCTTGAGATACTTTTGAACTGTGATGACCGTATACTCGACATCATTGTGCTTTAGCGTCAATTCGGCTCGAACAGTTTCCGTAGAATTTGGCAGCATCTTTGCGGAGGTTGATTTGCAGAGCAAAATTTTGTCCTCAAAGGAGGTGTCACTATAAAGACACCAAGTAAAAACTTGAGCGAGTGTTGTTTTCCCCGTCCCGTTATCGCCCATAATGATAGTGACATTTTGCTCGCTGTCATCGGCAAAATGAATTGTTTGCTCTCCCTTGAATTGACGGAAGTCTTTAACAACCAATTTTTTCAGTAACATGGGACTTCCTCCTCAATCATTTTTTTAATCATCTGCACCATTTGGGCATCGGACTTTTCGCGTGTTTGCAGATTGGTTTTCTCACGCACAATCAGCTTCGCGAGCATCCGTTGAATTTTCTCGCTGTCAATATTGACACCGGCCGCATTAGGGGTGAAGTTAGCCATTGATGAAATCCTCCTTGTATTGTAATAGGTGTTCGTTGATGGAATACGCTTCTTTTACTTGTTTAATTGTCTGTTCAGCCTGTACCATGTTGATTGCGAGCCTTGCAAATTCCTCGGCGCGGCTTAGTTCGTTCTTAACAAGGGTCAACTCCCGTTTTCGCTGTTCTTTGGTTAGGAAGTGGACTTCATCTAAAGGCCGGGGCAATGCGATAAAGTCATAGATTTCCGCGAATTCTTTGCCTTCAGCAAGTCGCAGCACACGCCCTCTGCGCTGAATATATTCCTTTGGATTGGTTGTGCTTGCGAGGATGAATGCCGTCTTTATCTTCGGAATGTTCACGCCTTCATCCAAACACTTTATCGCGATAAGGGCTTGCATGGTTACGCCGTCCGCAAATTCCCGTTTCAAGATTTCTCGCTTTTGGACATCTTCGCGGGAAGTAAACTGCGCAACATTCATTCCAATCCTGTTTCCGAGCAAATCGGTAACAGCATCAATTTGCCGTATATCTTCATCAGTCGTATCGGAATAATCTTGGTTGTCCGGCAAAATGGTTGTCGCGCCGCAGTAAACCAAAATATGTTTGTCATGGCGGTATGGCTTGATGTATTCCTCAAGCTGCGTGATTTTGTCGGTTGCACCGCCGACCAACCTCGCGCGTTTGAGAGCCAACCGTTTTCCTTTTTCACTTAATTTCTTCTTGCCGTCTTTGCCGAAAATTACGCATTTGCTGATTTCGTAAGAAAGCTGTGAATACTCGGCCAATTCCGGCTCGCTCAAGGTGGTAAGTATCGGGTAGTATTTATACTTTGTCAGTTTGTTTTCTTCGATTGCCCGTTCAAGGGGATAGTCAATGCACTTCTCTCCAAAGAAGCTATAAAGCCGCTCGGTTCCTTCCTCATCATTGTGGCGTTCAAGTGTCGCCGACAAGGCCAATCGGTATGTATAACGTTCGGTGAGTAGGTTGCTTAATCGCTCTGCACCGAAATTATGCGCTTCATCAACCATCAGCAGAATGTCGCCCCGGATTTTGCATAGCATTTGTTGAATTTTATTTAACGCGAAAGAAGCGTTAGTACAGATGAAGCAAATGAACTCTTTATTCCGAACCCCTAACTTTTGGTCGCGAATAGCATTTTCCAACTTTTTGGGATAGTCTTTATATGCCGGAGAGCTGAAACCGATTATCGGCTTGATGTTGAAACGTTCAATATCCTCAACCCATTGTTCAACTAAGTGCTGATAGGGGCAAACGATAATGACGGTCAATTTATCTTCAAGGACATCACAAAGCCTTGCTAAAGCACCAAGTCCCGTATAGGTCTTGCCCGTTCCTGTCGCCATATCGAATATGCCGCGAAAGCCCTTGCGCTCCCATTCAGCAATGGCACCTTTTTGATAATCATGCAGTTCGACATTTACTGGAATCAATGCGCCATTCCGTCTTTGCTTCTGCGAAAGCGGCTCATCTTCGGATTCATCATCATAACTCTCGTAATGGTCAATCGCTTCTCTTTTGTACCGCTTGATAAGTTCATCGGTCAATTCTGGGAAATCTAACACAATAATTTCCGGCTCGTTGTTATTCCATATCGCGGAAAAAGCAGCCTTTTTATCTTCCACGCGCTCGTATTGCTCATAGCTTTTCCAAGAGCAAAACACATCAATGGATTCGTAATTTAGCGACACGGCTGTCAATGATTCGTTCATTGAACCCGAAAATGCGACTGTGTTGCTGTCAACGTCTGAAATCAATCCCATTTTTTCGTGATACATACCGATTTGCTTGCCCTTTTCAGTAAAAGCAATCTTTATATCTAAAATCCCGTCAGCAATCAGATTGGCCAACTGATTCAAGCATTTTTCTTCAAACGGTGTACGGGGTTCAGACAGTTCCCGCATCACGGCGTTACGCAGGATATTCTCCCGCATCTGATAGCCTTCTCTGATGGCTTCAATATCCTCATCAGACAGCTTCGGAGAAGCAACCAACTGAATATGACCGCCATTGTTTGCAAGCATGGATATACCCGTTGAAATCCTGCTCAAAATGGACGATGAGAAAAAGCCTACGGTGCGCTTATATGAAACAGCATGGCTCAACAATGGAACATAAAAACTCTTTGGGATGTTATCCATGTTCGTTCTGTAAGATGTCTTAACCTCAATGTCCTGCAAACTCATAGCGGCTCCTTTCTCACGAGTTCTCGTGGATGTAGTCTAAGGCTTCTTCCAAACGCTCAAAGTCGCTGTCCGTGTTGAAGTAGCCAACGCTAAAGCGAACTGTTCCGGCAGGACACGTTCCCAAAAACCGATGGGCGTTGGGCGCGCAATGCAGTCCTGTCCGAACGGCGACATCCCTGCCGCTTAGGATTTGCCCGATGTTGTCGCTTCCCAACCCATCAAAAACGCACGACACAACACCTATTGCCGAATCCTTGTCCTTTGCTTGCAGAACAATCTTGATATTATCGTATTTTGCAAGTAATTCAAGCAGATGGCGGCGATTTTCCTGCTCCTTCTTGTAAATTGCATCTATCCCAACGGAGCGAATCCACTTCAATGCGGCGTTCAATCCGGCAATGGCGAGAAGATTCAAAGAACCTACTTCATATCGTTCGGGAATTGAAACAGGAAGATTCGGGTTGGACGAATCTACGCCCGTGCCACCATAAATCAACGGCTCAAGGTCGGCGTTTAAAGCGCAGATAAAGCCGCCTAATCCCATTGAGCCATACAGCGTTTTATGTGCAGCGAATACAGAGTAATCAATGTTGTCGTTGTTTAAGTTGGTATCAACTAAGCCCATCGTTTGGCACATATCAATAATGTTTATTGCGCCGTGTGTTTTTGACAGAGCGCATATCTTGGCTATTGGAGCAAGTATACCGCAGACGTTGCTTGCGTGGCTGATAATAACGACGTCCGGACGGTTTTCGGAAAACTGGGACTTGATTTTTTCAAGGTCATACGCCACATCCGATTTGTCGAAAGCAAGCGTGTGTACCTTGATTTCAAAAACTTGTTGCAAGTGAAAGATAACTCTTGCCACCGCATTGTGTTCAAAAGGAGAGAGGTACACATTCAGTTTGTTCCTCTTGACGTAGCTATTTATGATTACGTTCAGAGCTTCGGTCGCTGATGGCGTGAATACAACGGCTCTGTTCGGGCAATGGTTCAACTCTAAAAGCATTTTTCGAGTATCGTCAACCATCGCCGCCGCTTTCGCCGCCAGTTTATATTGTCCGCGACCAACATTTGCGCCGCACTCACGGTAGAAACTATCCATATATTGATAGACTTTCTCCGGCTTCGGGAAAGTAGTCGCGGCGTTATCAAAATATGCAGTCATGATTACACCCCCTATTCAAGTATTTGTAGTCGGATTGCAGCTTCCTGCGGTGTTATTTGTAGAGCTCGTGCATAGGCAGATGATAACCTCTTCTGTTCTTTTGAAGACAAAAGTGCTCTATCGAAATAGTACACCAATAACAACTCGACCGCTGTATGATTGTTCATCAACATTGTTTTATTCTGTCTATCCCACAAAACTCCACCCCATTCTGGGGAATCAATATATAGGTTAATCTCATTCATTTTTATAGCAATAGCATCAAAATCCTGTTCTGTTTTTTTCTTAATAAGCAAAACAGCCTTCACAAAGGGCTTTAAGGCTACAGGTCTGAAGAGGAGATTCCCTCCGTTCTTGTTTCTATAAGGTGCTGAATCGGCCTTATTGCTGACATATTGCTTCACATCATCTATATGGGACGTGAGGCTATTCCAAAATGCTGTACAAAGCAATTTGAATTTTTCCAGTTTCTCATCGTCTGGACGAAATCTTATAAATTCTACTGACTTCGGTCGACCCTTTAGAGGCTTATTTCCATCAGTTCCCATTACAACAATATCCTTTAAAAACAAGCCAAGAAGTTCATAGTTACATTCGTAAAATGTAATGATAGACGTAAAAGCTGTATTATTGGTTTCTGGGATTGCCTTCCCTAAAGCATCAAGGATGCGTTCATCCTTAAACAACGTATGAGACTCGATTAAATTGCGCGAAGCAATGGCGACGCAATCATCTTCGTCTAGCGCTATAATATCTCGCGGGGAAACTGGCTTGGCATAGCGATTCAATGTGCTGAACATTCTTCTTGCTCGCTGCATCCCTTCATCATCTTTTTTATGACCGATGAAGATAACCGGGATTCGTTCTTCATCATATTTATCACTATCAGCTATCACTTTCTTTATTCCTTCAACTCTATGCTGTCCGTCAACAGGAAAAATTTTCACGTCACCATTAAGTTCTAAAAATCCAATATCATATGACTCTTCTCCATCTCCATAATCCAATGCTATCTCCTGCCATTGCGGCTCACCATCATAAACTGCTAAAACCAAAGAGTTGAAAAACATCTCTTTTTGCTTTTCAATGTAATCAGAAATCTTTATGCAATTATCAGTGATACTACGTTGCAGCATATCTCTCAACATGTTGGACTTATGCAATTCATCATCCACGCGTCTTACATATTCAGCGACTTGCTTAAAAGAAAGCGTAGAAGCATAGTAAATCCAATCACCTATTTTCGCCCTTATTGCTGGGATTGTTATGTTCATTTTCACATTTCCTTTCTTCATCCGAATGCAGAAATACGTTCTTTCATTATTTTCTTTGCCTTATCATTATATGGCGGCGCCAAGGCTTGAATCAATTCATCTTGGAATTTATGTATTTCTTCGTCAGAATAATCTTGCATTGGCAGAAAACATATATACCAATGGTCTTTATAATAGTCCTGAAGCCATTTGACCCATTTTCTCTTATCCGCAGAGCTTTGTGTCAAGTAAGACGTGCATCTTTTTCTCAATGTATTCTTATGCCCGGCCTCTCCTATATACACTAAGTATGGATATTCAAAAAAAACATGCGGTTTAATTAAGAACAAATATATACCGCCGATTTCATTAGGAAGCAAGCTGAATCCGTCATTATTTTTTGTCCCTGCCTCATAAACCTTAAACTCTTGAGCAGTTGGTTTAAGGTCATTAAATACTTCTATCGCATCTGATGGCACATGCTTCCATCTTTGCGGGTTAAAAGTAAAAGCTGCTGTCAAAACGTTCTCATCCAAAGTCACGATATCAATTTCTGACAAACTTCAATCCTCCTAACACAGTTTTTCAAGTAGTTCAATCAAGACTTGCCGCTTTTCCTGCTCGGTAATTGACTGCCCGTACTCGTCAAGGTGGTCGGTCATTTCATTTAACAACAGCTTCGCTCTTTCGCTGTATTCCGCTTTGTTGAAGCGTTTCGGCACTTTCGCTCCGCTTGCATCAGTAAAGATAATCTCATAGGCCGTCGCTTTGCCATCAACGGTATCATTCCGGGCGTTGAAATTCTCAACGGTCTTTTTGAATGATTGCAAATCACGCAAAAACACTTCAATGCTATCGCTGTTCCAGTCCTCGATGCGGAGGAATGTGACCGCCTTTGCCAACCTCAGAATAAAGGCGTTTTCATCGTTCGTCACGGTTGCCATCAGTTCAATGATTTTGTTTTCGTTCCCGCTGTACAGGTATTGGTGCGCCTTCTCGGTCAACGCTTCATACCAATCCTTGATAATAGAAGTCAAGCTGCCCTTCGGTTTGCCCGATGAGAACATCTTTTTAACCGATCCAATCAGTTCCAAAGCAAGGTCGCCGATTGCGTTTTCGTATTCCGCTTTGGTTTCGCGGATGATAGGCACAATGTTTACGGTGAATTCTTTCATGCCAAAAATCTCGAAAACCGTTTCAAAAAGGAATTCGCGGGGGTTAGGGTTTAACTGCTTCAAGCTGTTCGCAAACTTCCGCTTGGATAAATCTATTTTTTCTGCCTTGCCGCTTGCTTTGTATTTTACGGTCATTTCCTTTGCGTATTTAGGCAGGGAAACAAACCAACGGTTCATAGCAAGCAGGAGATAGGTAAAGCTGTTATAGGCTTTTTCGCGCTCGGCAACATACCCGGAGAATAGTTCTTCAAGCTGCGCCATGTATCTTGCCTTTTCTTCATTCCAATTCTCAAGGATTACTGAATAATCGCTTGGATTCTCGTTGATGTCGTTCAGGAGTTCCGGCGTGATTTTAACCTCACTGCCGCGATATAAAACGACAAGGTTTTTCTTGTACAGATGAAGCACGAGAGCGATATAGATGGGGATAACGCCGTACTTTATCCCAAATCCGTTCTCATAAAGGGTCAGGGTATCGTAAAGGGTCTGAAAGCCCGCGCCGCCTTTTTTAGCCGCTTTTTTCGTGAAGAACAGGCTGATTTCAGAAAGCATATCCCGCATCCGCTCATCTTCGGGTTCGAGTTCAATTACGGGGTCGGCATCGACATTGCGGAGTACGCCTGTCTGAATCAGGGTGCTTCGCATGATGGACACATCCTGTCCCGTGCCGCTCAAGCCGATATTGGGTGCCAACTCGTTCGCCAACAAACCGGCCAAGATTTTCGTCCGGCTGTTTATTGCAACGGTAGGCAGTTCGTTTTTGTTTACCGATTCGTTGTTTATGATGGGTGTTCTTGAAAACACGCTCTGGCATATGTCGGACAGAAGCCCCGTGAGCTGCGCCTTGCGCCGGAAAGTGTATTGCTTCCCATCATGGAAATATAACGCGCTTCCGTTTTCCGGCCTGGCATACCCGCTTATAAAACTTCCGACCACTTCGGATAAATCGTCAACATATATGGCATATTCATCATTGAGGATTTCATCGTCAGTATTGACGGCTTCGTTTTTCAGATGCGTAACCGCCGCATAATCAAGCGCGTCCTCGTCAATGCGGATAAACCGTTTGGGCAGGATAAAGACAATGCGTTTATGCGGCGATTCATCGCTTTGAATCGCTTTTTTGATTTTGTCAATTTCGCTCTGATTCTTGGGGATGATAGCATAAATAACGCCATCGCCCTTGTTGCCGGAGATGAACTTGCTCCAATCAGATACCGCGAAAAAATCCGCGCTATCAATGAACTTAAAGTCAAAGTAGCGGATGATGTCGTGGTCATCGTTATAGGCGGTGGGGTATAAGAAACTGTCAAAGGCAGATTCGTTCAGGATACTTGTCACCTTTGAAGTCGCTAACCGTCCGGCCTTGTACTTGGCGATTTCATCCCGGATGTCCACACCGCTTGTTTCTTTTATTTTCAGATAGTTATTGCTTCGCTTGAGATAGACTACGCACTCATTGTCAATGAGGTCTTTTAACGCTTCGTCTATTTCTTTCGGGTCGTTCACCGTGTCACGAAACGCATCCGCAATCACGTCAACAACCGGTGACAGCTTTTCAAACTGCTCCACAAGATAGATGAGCGAAATCGTCTTAATGATTTTAGCGTGAAGCGATTTGTCCTCAACCTTTCGGAGGACACTCGCCGTGAGCTTATACATCTTATGGACTTCGCTTGTGTACGGCTCTTTGCGGAACAGCGGTTCAAAATAGTCGTAGATGTAGTCGGGGGTAAGCAAGGCAAAACCATCTTCGGCGCACTTCAAAAACGCCGACAGCGTGTGCCTGTCCTCAGATGAAAGAAATGTGAATAGGGTGCGCTCATTTTGCGCTACTTTTTCAGACAGCCGCGGCAGAATGAAAGTTGAAATCGGGTGGAGAGGATAACAGCCCTCAATCGCCGTCACAACATCATCTTCATCGTGATTTTCCAATAAGCCGTTCTCTGTAAAACGGTCGGCCAAATCCTCAAAACGTTTTTTATTGGCTTGGCGAAAGCCGCGCCAAAGCGATTCGTTCTTATGGATGACCGCCGAAATGATTTCGTACATCTGCGAATAGTTATTATGAAGATTAACGTGCTTGAAGCGACCCGAAACGCCGCGCCAACCGTCAACCTTGTCTTTTGGCAAGCTGCCGTCTATGTAATTTGCGATGTCCTTGTGGCTGATAAGCATGAGGTGCATTTGCTTAGAGCCGCTTCTGTCGCACTTCTCGGCAAAATCTTGGAGTAGTTTTATGTCGCTGTTTGTCGCCGTTGCAATGCTTGATTCAAGATATTTGCTAAACTCATCATATATCACATAGATACCACAAAAGCCTTTGTCTTTGAGCTTGTCGGCAACGGTTTCATATAGTTCGGGTATGTCGAATCCGAGAAACGGATTGAAAGAACTTCCGGAGGTCAATGTCGGATAGAGCGTTGTGAATTCCTCATAGGCATCAACATCATACTCATTCAACGCCAAGATGAAATCCTTTACAGGCTTGCTCAATGACTTTGAAAACTTTTTATATGTATCGGGGTATTTATCCCGCCAATTTTCAATCTGGTTAACTGCCGCCCTAAAATGTGTTTCGGGCATAAGGTCGGCAAGCCCTTCTTCATTGAGTGCTTGTTGTAATGCACTTAAAAAAGATTGTGTAAGGCTTGTGCTGCTTCCGCGCACCACGATTGGGAGAATCATTTGCTTGCTTTTTAGATATTCGTCCGCAAACTCATAAAGAGCAATATTGTTGGCTTTCATTTTATTCAGTAATGCTCTGAACATCGCTTTGTCCTTTTTGAACAGGAGCGACATCAAAACCAATACAATATGGGATTTACCTCTGCCATACGCGCCTATGAGAATCCTTGCCCGTTGGGTCGATGAAGCGACCGTGGATAGCAAAACGTCCTCGATGACGTCAAGCGATGACATGGTAGGGATAAACCCCCGAACCTTATCATCGTTGTTCAGGTCATAGGCGATATTGACAGAGGTTTGAAACCCCTTTGATATTTCGATTAGCTCATTCATACGCCTTCTCCTTATGAGTGTTTAGCCATTGATTGCACGGTAGTATTCTTCAATGCACTCATAATAATCCAACTCTGTTTTTATCTGAACGACATCTAGTCCCGCGGTTCGCACCACTTTGATATGCCCGAACAACTCAATCTTGTAAAGCAGGGCGGTGAGGTTGATGATGTCGAGGTTAAATACTTTCCCTGCGTTGCCGTTGTCATTCTGTATAGAAGAAATTCGCACTTCCTCTGCGCCGTTGGCTTTGTCTAAAATGACGGCAAGCAAAATCAAAGGATGCAGTGTATCTTTCTTCGGTGAGCTTTTTCGGTATACCTTCAAGCGACCCCCGCTCTTCTCAGTCCTCGCTATGTCAATAAGCCCAAGTTCGCCAAGCGGACAGTCAATGTTGCTTTCAGGGCGAACCTTATCGGGGTTGGACTTCATGCGCGGGACATAGGTGCTGATGATGCAGTTGAAGTCATCCTCAATGGTTCGCGGCGGCTTTTCACCCTCATCGCTGCTTCGGAGGTACTTGTTCATCTGCGAGAGAAAATCTTCCCTTGTAAACTCTCCCAATTTGAATTCATTAAAAAAGTACCACCATGCTGTAGCTTCGGTATTTATGCCGTCTATTTCCTTGACAAGCTGATAATGTAGAAGCCAAAGCGTTCCCATTTCCTCAAAGTATTGGTCGTTATCATGGATAATGCTACCAAAACGGGTTGGCGTCTGGACGCGCTGTCCTGTTGTCGGCTCCTCGGTTAAACCGACCGCAACCATCCAGTAGCGGAGCGCCTTAACCATGTTTGCGCCTATCCCTAAGACATCCATCGGGTTTTTCTTGCGGCTGACAAATACATCTGGGGCGGCGAGGACGTTTCTCATGCCCTTTGAAAGCCAGCCTTTGCGTATGAAAAATGTATCATGTGCTCTAAATTTCATTCTAGTCATCCTTTCGTTTTCAGATACTTTTCCATCAGACAACCGCCCTCAAGGTATTTGGCTGTCACGCACATTTGACATCGCTTGCATTTTACGTCGTTAATATGGTAATCGCCGCCGACAATGGAAATTGCTCCAAACCGGCAGAGAGATTCGCATTTCAGACAGCGACGGCAAGCGTTGTTTTTTTTTATCTGATAGCCAACCATGCGCTGTAAGTCAGCATGTCTTGCCACATTCATCGTCTTGACCTTGATCGAGTAATCATATCCCTCCTGTGCGAATGGCTGGATGGATAGAATCGGCACATTGGTTTTCATGTCAACCACGATGGTTTCATTGATGAGCTTACGCCCAAGCTCCGGGGCTATGCGCCCGAACGGTATGAACAGTTCAATGAAACTGCCATCAATCGGCTTGTTGAGTTGATAGACCTTTGCGTTATCTTCGGTTGTGCAGTTCGTAAAGCGTATCTTAATGTCCTTCGCCGCTTCCAACCCGTTACCGCCTTGACGGGCTTTCCACTTGCCGGAATCTATGTATTCTTCGGGGTCGGGTTTGCCGATGCGTTTCGCAAACTCTACAAGAAAGCTATGCCACTTCTTGTATTGCTCCGGCATATAAATCTGTGAGAGGAACTGTGCCCGTTCGTTGTTATTCGGACAGCACCAACAACCCACGCGGTCATATCCCAAACGATAGGCTTCGTTGAAGTCCACATCTTCTGCAAAAATATAAAGCCATATATCAATGTCTTTCCAAAGAAAGATAGGCGACGCGACTTTCTGCTTTTGAATCTTGACTGATTCGGCATCGTCCTCAATGCGGTTATATTTACTTCGGTTAACCGATTCGCATTTGCGGATTCCGTAGAATGTCAAAATTTCTTTATCCCGATACATACTGTTCAAGACGCGGGTTATCGGACCTGTCTTGAACATGGAGCAGCACCATCGAAGCATCCGTGCCGGAGGCCCAATGTCTTCACACATATTGTAAAACTCTTGCTCCCGGTTGATTGCCGTTTTGAAAATGGCCTTGGGGTTGGCTTGGCGGTAACGGTCGGCATAATCAATCGTCAAGGGAAACTCAAGCGTTGTGTTTCCGAATATATGCACTAGTGACGGGTCGCTCAACGCTTTCACGGTCAAGTCGGCGGTGACAGTCGAATCCTTGCCGCCCGAAAAGGAAATAACAACACATTCGCGTGGATATGATTTCGCAGTGTCGCCAATGAATGAGTGCGCTTCGTCTATGATATAATTTAATCGCACCTTGTTCAATTCTACAAATGTCCGTATATTTTCATCAAAATATGCGGGACTGTTCTGCGGCTGCCATTCGCGGAGTTGCTCGCGAATGAATTCCGGCGCAAACTTTTTGTAGAATTTCGTTGAGATGACAACTGGTTTGCCATTGATGTAGTAGCGGTTATTTGAAGCCCATACACTATCGTTCATATAAGCAAGTGGCTTACCATGCAAAATCTCGAGCAGCAGGCGCTCCTCGGGAAATACTGGGCGCAAATCGGCGCAGAGATAAGATGTTGTCCGTTTACAAGAGGGACAGACTTCCTTGTCAATGTCGTTTGCATATTTAATGATGGGCGACTTACACTCATCGCACCAATATATTTCAAGAGGAATGTCCTGCTCCGCTACTGCACCGCAGAGTTCGCATGTCTCGTTATTCGTGTCTCTGCCACACTCTTTACACCACATAAAGCATCCCCCTTTCCCATTTTTTACAATCAGCTTAACTAGCAATCTCGGTGACGTCAGCTTGGTTTATAACCCTATACCACTTCCATTATTAAGAACTATATTTACTTTTTACAGAAGAGGGTCATTCTTCTGATTCTGACAGTTCATCTCCAAGCGGTAACAAATTTCGCCGTGCTATTCTTTCTCGGGTTTCTTTGAGTAGCAGGTGAATTTTCTGTTCGAATTCAGCCTTAGGCGGCAAGGTTGTCCAATACTCCGCCACGACAATGCCGTCCCTATCCATTTCCAAAAGTTCTATCTGTTCGCGGCTTCCTCCCGTACAAAGAATTAATCCAATAGGCTCGTTTTCATCTTCCTGCCGCTCATAACGATTCAACCATTTCAGATACAGCTTCATCTGCCCACTGTACTCGGCCCTAAACGAACCCTGTTTTAATTCAACGGCCACCAATCGCTTCAGATGGCGATTATAAAAAAGCAAATCAAGATGAAAATCAGCACCATCAATGATCATCCTTTTTTGACGCTCAACAAAAGCGAACCCTTTGCCAAATTCCAAAATAAATTTCTCGAGTTCACGCAAAATTGCCGTTTCTAAATCTGCTTCAAGGAACTCATCCTTTAGACCAAGAATATCAAATAGATATGGGTCTTTGAAAGTATTTTTAGGAACTCGAGATTCATTTGAAATCTGAGCGTTGGCAATTTCTTTTCGTTCATATGCCTTGCGGTAAATCAATTCCCGCAGTTCGTCACGACCAATCTGACCACGCGCAGCCTCCTCCAAATAAAACAGCTTGGCCTCTTGTGTTTTCAACGGCAGAATCTCAACAAAATGCGCCCAACTCAATTGTGTAGCGGGTCGCGACACAATTTCAAAATCAGGAAATTGTTCCGCGAATTGCATCATCCGCCGTAAATTTCTATGATCAAAACTGCGCCCATATTTTCCCAACAATTGTGTAGCGAGCCGCGACACAATCTGTTTTCCGTAATCGGCGCGTTTATTATCAAGAATCCCGACGTTGATACGTTGGCCAACTTGCCAGAATATCTGCACCGTTCCGCAGCTTGCTTGCAAAACAATACCACGGCGACCACGTTCTATGATAGCTGATACTTCCTCATACAGAATCTGTTCAGGATTCGTCAAATCCACTATACTTTACCTCAACTGTTTTAGTTTGCACACCCCGGTTGTAGCTTGTTTGTACTCGTAGGTTTACAGTACTTTTTAGAATAACCCAGACAGTTTCGAACTTTATGGCAAGCTCACCCTTGCCAGCCTTGCAGAAAATTTGCACCCTACCACACAGAAGTATTATAGCATTCCGCAAATTCTTCGGCTCTCATATCCAATTATATCGCAACGCTTAACAAAAAACGGTACATCATCACAACAACAGTATATTCGGACGACCACATTTTTTCAAGTTGATTCGGATAACGATGCTATATGTAGTAGAAATAGCAGTTTAGTAACTACGCAAGCAGGGGGATGTGCGCGCACATCCCTTGCTTGTTGGTGGCACAGCCCCCAAGCCCCCGGCGAGTAAGGAGCGCCGCGCGCCCCTTACTCATAGCCGCCGTTGGCGTCCGCTGGGCGGCCGCAGCCGCTGACTAACAGGGTAAAACGATTTGTGTCACCGTGCCAGGTCGCGGTGGTGGGTTTGCAATTTTTGTTGTGCTCCGTCAAGGATACGATCCACATTCTGCTTCGCCATGAGCAGCGAGGTCATCTCATCGCGTTCTGTTCTGTAACCACGCGACAGCTTTTTACGTTCAGCGTCGAGGGTGGCGTACTCCTTCCGAAGCGCATCCATCGGCGGTAGTTTTTTCAGCCCCAGCGCGTCGAACACTTTCTTCGCGGCGCGGTGGGAATCGATCTCAGCCTGATGCTCCACGTAGAATTTTCTGTTCCAACCGCCGGTGCGGTAACGTTTGTACACTTCCCGCGTCTTGCTGTAGATGCCGATATGCTTTTGCAATGACGTGATCTCTTTGAGCCTGACCTCAATTTCATTGCGCCGGTCGTTATGAATGTTGAATGTGTTGGTTGCGATATCAGCTTTCTCCGTGAGCACAGCATAATCGTCAAGGCCGCGTTCCTGTAAAAAGATCAGCGTCCTGGCCGCCTCCTTGAGATTGAACACAGCCGCCCAACGCCTGTAGCCCTCGCCGTATCCCTGCCGAATCTTTTTCTCAATGTCTATCAGCAGGTTCGGTTTGGAAATGGTTGTAACCGGCGCGTCATTTTTTTGTTTCGGCGGCGCAACACGCTTGCCGGAAATCCGTTTGAGAATTGCACTGACAGAATAATCCCCGCCCAGCGTATCCTGCCGGACGAATTTCTTTCCGCCCGGCAGCTTGAACGCCAACTGCTTCCCGCGCTTGACCTCCACACCCGCCGCATGCAACGCAACGATGAAACCGTCGAAGTCATTGCACCCTATGAGCGCGGCGTCCATCATACCGCGAAGCCGGTCGCGGACGGTGGGTGATTTTCTTTCACCCATATACTCCGCGTGGTTGTATCCTTTGGACAACCCCGGCTTCTCAATAATACTCAGTCCGTGCTCCAGGCATACCCGGTCGCTCACCCTGCGAAGCGCAATCGCGCTGCGTTTGAAATCCTCGAACTTGCGGTCGCAATCCAGACTGACGCTGTTGAAAACAATGTGCGCGTGGGGATTGTTTGTGTTGGTATGCGACGCCACGATGAACTGATGTTTGCCTTTTGTCCAGCGGAGCGCCAGTTCCTTTCCGAGCTCCAGCGCCCGCTCCGCCGTGACCTCACCCGGCCTGAAACTCATACGGATGTGATAGGCGATCACGTCATGCTTTCCCTGGTCGCGCCCGGTCTTCTGAGCGTACAGACGCTTGGAAAAAAGAAACTCAGATTGCGCCGTATACGGCTCACACTCGTAGCTGTCGATCAGTACGCCGCCGTCCGTTTTCTCAACATCCTGCGCGTAACCGATGCGCAGGCCGAGGGCGGCTGCAACACTGCCGCCGCTCCGATGTATCGCTTTCATCCATGTGGCAGCCATCAGACCGCCTCGCGTTCAAGAGGCAAGGCATTCAAGTTCACCGCTTGAATATCTTGGTGTTTCTGACCACCCGCAAACCCTTTCCCCGCCTGCGTTTGCGGCAAGGCATTCAAGATGTTCACACTGTCCGTTTGAATTCCTAGAATATCTTCTCCGCCGTCCAGTGTCCAGAACCACCGGTGTTGGCGCTTGACGGACTTCACACCCAACGTCTGCTTCGCCCGGTCAAGCGTCATACGTGGGATGCCGTTCTCGGTCGCCCGCCGTATTATGTCGACGGCAGGCGCTTCGCCCCCTTCCAATTCATCCTTGATGAACCGCATGGCCTGACTCAACCGGCTCTCCGCCTGCGCGGCGGACTTGCCCGCCAGAAGCTCGTCCAGCGTGATTCCATACTCGCCCAGCCATGTCAGCCCGCCGTTTTCATCAATGCCGAAGGCCAGCGGCGCTCCCGCCTGCGCAAGGTTCGATTTGCCTTGCACCACAGCCCGCATATTCTCGTCCACATCGATCTTGCCCACGGTGAGCACGCTCCGCGCGGCGGCGTAGATGTCGATGCTGCCCAGCCCTCGGTATTGGGCCTTGCCGCCTTTCTTGTTCAGGTGGCCTATGATGACGATGGCGCACCCAGTCCGTTCCGCGACCGCGCCGAGCGCTTTCATCAGCGGGCGTATACCGGCCGCGCTGTTCAGATCCGACCCGCCGAGATACGCCTGCAGCGGATCTATGATGAACAACTTCGCGTCCGTCTTTATGATCGCCTGCTCGATCCGTTCATCCGCGAGGGATAGAGACCGTTCGTCCTCATCAATCACATGAATGCGATTACAGTCCGCCCCCAACTGCTCCAGCCTCGGCTTGACGGTGTCCGCCAGCCCGTCCTCTGCGGTCTGATAGATAACTGTCTGCGGGGCTGTTGGGTCTGTGGAATCACATTCGGGCATTGCCTGCCCGTTGGATAGCAGGGCGGCAACGGCAAGCACAAAGGTGGTCTTGCCATCGCCGGGGTCACCTTGCACCAGCGTGATTTTCCCGTATGGGATATACGGATGCCACAGCCAGCGTACAGGCTCGGCCTGTACCTCGTTCATTTTGATTAACTTCATACAATGCTCCTTTATCTTAAAATTTTGAGTATATGAATACCTGCCGAAAAACAAATATGTCTGCCGTTACACCCTCGCGGATTCCTAGGAACCTACCCTGCGCGGCGG
>QMCD01001399.1_pt1 | contig 22981 bp, 16 predicted proteins | sample 1821841 | NCBI WGS metagenome assembly QMCD01 (sample SAMN01991225, study PRJNA193472) | Termite gut metagenome, whole genome shotgun sequencing project. | isolation source: worker | host: Macrotermes natalensis
TTAACTACCTCAAGATACAAAAAAATAGTGAAAATGAAGCTGTTATTCTTCACTTTCACTATTCAAAGTGAAATCCAAAAGACTTTTTCAGTGACCTCAACTACTTTTGACACACCCTCTTCAAAAATCTAACCAAAAGCTTTTATTTAAAATAAGAAGCATCCATAAGAGTAAACTCCGCTTGATCGGCTTTGCGTATCGATAGCATTACCGGGTCCCATTGTGTAGGCCAGCCTCCGAATATAGCACCTAGCCTTACTATTTTAATAGCATGAGGGCCTTTTGCCAGAGCGATGGACTTGTCGCTGCGGGAGAATCGTCGGGCTGTGCCGCTATTATCTTTTTCATTAGAGATTAAGTATGTGCCGTCCAACCATAATTCACTATCCGTATTGAAATAATATATTCCATCTTCAGGAATATTTATATATCCCGTCAGAATATAAGAATAGAAATCGTCGGCATATACTTCCATATAGTCTTTGACTCTGTATTTGGTGTCCTGAGGTGTTGCTACCTGTTCGGTTTCAGTTGGAGTTTTTCCATTCAATTCGGCAACTGTTCTTACATAGCCTTTGTAATACTCCACTTTCAGCCCTGACTTGGCATCTTTTTCTTTTTCTACAGCAGGCGCATATGTTTGTTTTTCTATTGTAATTGTGCGTACAGGACTCATTTTATCAGAAAGCAGTACCGAACGTATTTTCAGTGTTGTGTTTTCTGTAAATGTCAATGGTTTTGTAAATACCTCCGATTTCAGAGTAGGTTCACTACCATCCGTTGTATAAACCATTCTGGCAGGTTCGGTTGTTTTGAAATCAAGTGTTGCCTGATCTGTAAACACTACAAAATTACAGGAGAATGGCGCGCTGACAGAATCACCCCAGTATTTTATCATATGAGGGCCTTTGTCTTCAGGCATAGGGATATAGTAATTGATACCGTGCATATCGAGACGTACACGTTGGTTATCGATACGTCGTTCGAAATCTTCATAACTCTTGTTTTCTTTTGCAGACCAGGTTAATTCAGATAAGGCTATTATGCGTGGATATATATCATACTCCATTTCTTCTCCTGTATAATTATATTCATTCCACATATTCGCCTGAGCTCCCAGTATGTGGTGCTTCTTATCGTCATCTATTAGTCCGGGAACAGGTTCGTAATTATAGACTTTGCTTAATGTCAGATATCCGCCTATGGTTACTGTCTGGAGATTGGGATCTCCTTGGTATTTGTCCACATACAGCCATGCTCCCGGGGTCATAATTACATCATGTCCCATATTTGCAGAGGCAATGCCGCCTTCTTCTCCCCGCCAACTCATAACGGTTGCAGATGGCGCTAGTCCACCTTCGAGTATTTCGTCCCAGCCGATCATTTTCTTGTTATGCTTCAGCAGTACTTTTTCTATCCGCTGAACGAAGTAACTTTGGAGCTTCTCCTCTGCGCTGTGCTCTTTATTGCCTTTCAGCCCCAGTTCTTTGATACGCGCCTGACATTTCGGGCATTTCTCCCAACGTAGTTTAGGACACTCGTCCCCACCTATGTGGAAATATTCGCTCTCGAACAGAGGGACTACTTCAGCGATCACATCTTCAAGAAACTGGAATACAGAATCGTTTCCTGCGCAGAAAACATCGTTTGCAACACCCCAGATATTACGCACTTCGATTGGTTTTCCGGTGCATGATAATTCCGGATAGGCATGCAGTGCCGCCACAGCATGGCCCGGAAGCTCTATTTCGGGTATTACCTCTATGAATCGTTCTTTGGCATAGGCTACTACTTCTTTCACCTGTTCCTGTGTATAGAAGAATGGCCCATAGGTGTTTCCTTCACCTTCGGTGCGTACAGCACCCATCTCTGTCAGTTTAGGGTATTTCTTTATCTCGATGCGCCAGGCCTGATCTTCTGTCAGATGCCAGTGGAACTTATTGATTTTGAACATGGCTAATACATCCAGTTGCTTCTTGATAAAGTCCACATCAACAAAATGGCGGCATACATCGAGATGCAATCCACGGTATTTGAAACGAGGTTCATCTTTGACTGTTACTGCCGGAATATTCCATGCTATATTTTTAATAAGGGTAGGACTTTCTATTTCGGCAGGCAGTAACTGCATAACTGTTTGCATGCCATAGAATAATCCTTGGGCCGTTTTCGCCTGTATATCTATACCTTGATGTGTTATGTCTAATGTATATCCTTCATCATTGAGAGTGAGGTCGGGTACAATATTCAGGCTTATGTAATCAGAAGCCGGTTTGTCTTTTACTGTTTTAAGGTCATATCCGGTTGAGGCCTTTATCTTTGCGGAAAAATAAGCAGCAACCTTTTCTATATCTGTATTGCCTGCGACGAAAACAATTCTCTTAGAAAGCTTGAAAGTGTCTTGCTTTTGTATCAGTTCGAGCGGGATAGGAGTAATGTTTATACTTTGGTTGTAAGGCTTCTCTACAGTTGGTTCCGGACCGTTGCACGACGTTATCAGTACCATAGCTGTCAGAGAAAACAAAGGAACTAGTTTTTTCATTAGCATAACGATTTAATTTTAATTAAGGGTTCTCTATAATATACAAATATAGGGATCGTTTAGCTTAGTTGTATTTTAAATCTGTTAATTAACATTTGGGTGATATGTGGATGTAAATGTTAAAAAGAGAGTGCCGTCTATAAAAGCTTCAGAAAAAGATACCAATTACCTCTTTGAAGAAGTAAAAAGCAAGAATGAAAGCTACAGCCAGTTTCATTACAGTTCCGGCCATAAATCCGATAAAAGCTCCAAACCCGGCCTTAAGAGCGGGCTTTGGTTCTTTGCCGTCTATCAGTTCTCCAATAAAGGCTCCTAGAAACGGGAAAAGGATGATACCGAAGGGTTGAAGAAAGAACAGACCGAAGATAATCCCTACCGCACTACCCCAAATACCCTTCTTCCCTCCGCCGAATTTCTGGGTACCCCATACCGGGATATAGAAATCGAGTATTTGTACAATGATGACAACAATGGCCCATATGATTAAGAACTGAGTGGAAAATTCAACTTTCGACGTCAGATGTAAAAGAAAGATACCTGCATAGCTGAGAGGAATACCCGGTAGTACGGGCATGATACAACCCACTATGCCCGTGATAATGAGAATTGCTCCTATTATGGTAAGAATGATATCGATAGCCATTTGTTATATATTTCTACAAATATAATAACTAAATAATAGATGCATAGGAGTTTCTTTTCTTAAAATAGATCCATCAGATCATCCATATCTGCCCAGTAAAGATGTGTATAGCCTGCGATAACATTCTTGTAACGCAACAGTTTGGTATCTGTAACTTGCCCTTTGGCTGTGTATTGTTGTACAACGCTTTGTTGTTCGCTTTTTATGGAGGAATAGTGGAATTCGTGTCCTTTCAGCGACAGACCATTATACTTGAATTGTCTGTAACCCAGTTTGAGCTCCATATTCTCCATTGTGGCTTTTTGGTCGAAAATGTTTACCATCGGGTATTCAGTACCATTTTCATCGGAGATAGATGAAGACAGGTACATCATGCCTCCACATTCGGCGAGGACTTTTCCTTCGGCTTCAATGTAATGACGGATACTGTCCTGCATTGTCCGGTTATTACTTAATTCGCTAAGATATAACTCGGGGTATCCTCCGGGCAGGTAAATAAAATCGGATTCAGGTAGCTGCTTGTCCGATAACGGGCTGAAATAAGACACTATACCTATCCTTTTCAGGTATTCGATATTTTCATGGTACATGAAATTGAATGCCGCATCTCGGGCTACGCTTATTCTTAATCCTTGTAAGGGTACATTAGTTTCTTTTGTTACTTCTATATGCGGTTGTCTCCTTACTGTAATGGACAAGAGCTTATCTATATCTATATGCTTTTCTATCAGGTCAGCAGCCTTGTCCGCGAAATCATCGAAGCGGTATTGTTCGTCGATATTCAATCCCAGATGGCGGGATGGAATTTCTATATCAGTATTCTTGGGCAGATAGCCTAATGGTTCAAGTCCTACATCGTGACAGGCATCTTTTAAGAAATTATAGTGGCTTTCGGAAGCTACAAAATTGAAAATGACACCTGCGATATTCACCCTATCAGAGAAATTCTTGAAACCATAAAGCAGGGCCGCCGCCGAATAAGCCATCGATTTCGCATTCAGGACTAAAATGACAGGGATATCCAGTTTCTCCGCTATTTGCGCACTGCTTCCATTCATGCGGTCGTATCCGTCGAATAGTCCCATAACACCTTCGGTAATACAAACATCTTTACCCGATGAATATTTATTATACAAATTCTTTATATGGTTTTCAGACGATAAGAACAGGTCGAGATTGACTGATTCGGTTCCTGCTGCCAGGACATGATATTTGGTGTCTATATAGTCCGGTCCACATTTAAAAGGTTGTACACTCAGACCTCTGTTTCGGAGTGCCCTCAATAAACCTAAAGTAACTGTAGTTTTACCGGAACCGGACGCTATTGCCGAGATAAGGAAATGGGATGTATATGCCATGATTCTTCTTTTTCTTCAGCAAAAGTATAAAATATGAGATATGAAACCTGTATCGATATATAGAAAATAACATAGATGCAAATTATTTCCTTAAATACTTTTTTCTGATATTTTAAAAAATTAACTTTGCCGACGCTAAGGTGATGTAAGACATCCGTCTTTTTACATAAAAAGGGAATCCGGTTAAAGTCCGGAACAGTGCCCGCTACTGTAAACTCCTTCAAAATAATTTCGAGCATCACCATTGCCACTGTTTTTCAGTATCTACAGAAAAATGGGAAGGCCGCTCGGAATGGAGTAAGTCAGGAAACCTGCCTAGCATACAATAAATTAAATATTCTCGGGGCCAAGAATATAATTACTAACATTATACTTCGCATTTTAATGAGAAAAAAAGTATTGGTTACAGCCATCTTGTGCTGTATTGTAAACATCGCATTTGCTCAAATGACCTTAAAGGGAAAAGTCGTGGATGAAAATGAGAAACCTGTTGCGGGTGCCAGTGTATGGATCGAATATACCACACTGGGAACTTCGACGGACGAGAACGGAGAGTTTAGTTTGCAGAGAGTACCCGAAGGCAAACACAGATTAAGAGCATCGACACTCGACTACAATGGAGCTAAGATTGATATTGCATCTTCCCGCGAGGATATCTTATTTGTCTTAAAAAAATCCCCGCTGAAACTTAATGAAGTAGTAGTTACAGGTACAGGTACGCACAACAGATTAAAGAATACCCCTGTAGCAATGGATATGATAACCAAAAAGGAACTGGAGAATATAAATGTCCCTACATTCGAAAATGCCATGATGTCCATCAGTCCATCCTTCTCTTTCATGACTAACGCTATGGGTTCGTATATGCAGATGAACGGATTAAGCAATCGTTACATCCTTGTATTGGTAGATGGAAAGAAACTGGCAGGAGATGTATCGGGTAATACAGACCTGTCGCGGATAAATATGAAGAATGTAAAGCGTATAGAGGTGTTGAAAGGTGCTGCATCAGCATTATACGGATCGGAGGCAATGGGAGGGGTTATCAATATTATCACTGAGAATCCTAAAGAATCCATCTATATAACATCCGATACCCGCTATGCGGAATATGGCCAATTTTCGCAGGCTATAAACGCTGATATAAATTACAAATGGCTGTCCTCGTCAACTTCTTTTCAGCGTAACCAGAGCGATGGCTGGCAGTTGAACGCACAGGAAACATCGGGAGATAAGTTGATAGATACTGATAAAATGGCTGTGAACACGAATTATTCTGATGTGGTGAGTCAGAAATTCACAGTAAAGCCGGCTAAATCTCTAAGCATATACGCAGAAGGAAGCCTCTATGACAAGAAGCTGAAAAGACCAGTATCGTCATATGCGTATAATATGAAATATGAAGATTACAATATAGGAGCGGGAGCAAGGTATATGCTTAAAGATCTGGCTGTAATTACATTGGACTTATATACTGACAATTTTGAATATTACCGTGAATACATCAAGGATGATGGAAATTATAAAAACGGAGATGAATCGAAAGAGAGAAGACAAAAATACTATGATGCCAATCTGAAAGGTATATTCAACTTAGGAAAATATAACCGTATTTCGGTAGGAACGCAATACCAGTTGGACTATATCGAAAGCCAGTCGGATACAAAAGACGGTTCGAGAGATGTATATACATATTCGGTATATGCGCAGGATGAGATAAAGCTGCTGGATAGCAAACTGCAATTCGTGCCGGGATTCCGCTATGTTTATAATGAAGCTTTCGGTAACAGGCTTACGCCAAAGTTGTCGGGAATGTATTCACTCGACCATTTCAATTTCAGGGCATCTTATTCAGCCGGATTCCGCGCTCCTGATATGAAAGAACTATATACAAGGACTATAACACGTTCTACTTTAAGCCTTGGTAATTCTGACCTGAAGCCGGAATCATCCAACTATTACTCACTCAATACTGAATACCACAACGATTTAATGACAGTTTCTGTTACAGGGTATATCAACCGGATAAAGAATATTATCCAGACAAGGGATGTTACCGAAACGATAACTGAAGACGAAAAGAATGAAGGGATAAAGAAAAAACAGGTATACACCAATTCATCCAGAGCTCGTGTAAACGGATTCGAAACCTCAGTGAATTCATATCTCGGAGCAGGACTGAGTATAGGGTTGGGCTACAGTTATGTAAATTCCAAGGATTATGATACAGGTAAGCCGTTGGTACGTTCCAGCAAGCATATCGGTACAGGAAATGTAAACTGGAATAAAAAATGGTGGATTGTAGATTCGAACATAAACTTTAACGGACGGATACAGAGCAGCCGTTATATGGGAGATAAAGATCCTGCGCGCGCATATAATCAATGGAATCTGGCTACCCGCCATCGTTTGAAGAATTTCAACGGTTTTGTTGTAGAACCGGGCTTCGGTATCGAAAATATTTTTGATTTTGTGGACGACAAGCCTTTCGGCGCAAATTATGCTACACTGTCTCCCGGACGGGTTTTCTATGTGAGTTTGTCTTTAAAGTTTAGCAAATAATCAGGATATATGAAAAAGATTTTAGCAACTATATTACTATATATTACAGTCTTACCGTTTTTTGCTCATGGTGGTGGAAATTATGAGCATTCCGATTTCTTCAAAACGATGAAGCCGGGAGATAAGGCTGCTATTCTGATGGTGCATTTTGGAACCACACATGCCGATACCCGTGAGCTGACCATAGATGCACTGAATGATAAAGTGAGGAAAGAATTTCCTGAAGTGGAATTGCGTGAAGCTTATACCTCGCGCATAATTATCAAACGCTTGGGCGAACGGGGGATAAATAAACAGAATCCGTTAGAGGCTTTGAAACAATTACATGCAGATGGATATACCCATGTTTTGATACAGGCATCTACGATTATCGACGGAGTGGAAATGGAATCACTGGAAAAGAATGTAGACGAAGTGGAGCCCTTGTTTAAAGATATACGCATCGGTAATCCCTTGCTTTACACTCCTGAAGATTATGAAAAGGTAACAGAAATACTGACAGACGATACTGACGGTAAGATAGCTTATGTCTGGGTAGGACACGGAACATACGATGCTACTACAGCTCAATATGCAATGCTCGATTACATGCTGAAAGCAAAGGGGCATAAAAATCATTTTGTGGGTACGATAGAAGGCTATCCCGCTTTTGAAGACATGCTGGCGCAGCTGAAAGCTTCGGGTCTGAAGAAAGTTGTGCTGACTCCTTTTATGTTTGTGGCTGGTGAACATGCAAAAAACGATATTGCCGAAGACTGGAAGAATGATTTGGAAGAAGAAGGATTCACAGTGGAACTTCAGTTGAAAGGCTTGGGGGAAAATCCAGCGATACAGGACTTGTATATTTCCCATCTCAAATTTAAAGCCGGACACCGTAAAATCGGAATAATGAAGAAAAAAGCCATCTATGAAGTTACGGGGGAAGTAATGCATTAATAAAAGACAAAAAACAAATGAAAAAATATCTATATATAATCATCGGTACCATGATGATAGGCAATGTATTTGCCCAAAATAAAAATATGACAGACACAATCTTCTCTATTCGGGAAGTAGAGGTTGTGGGCACTAATCTGAAAAAGAACGAAGTAGGCAAACTCAACGTGCCTCTCCAATATCTGCCGCTTTCTGTAACTACAGTATCGGCAAATACCCTGGATATGGAATATGCAGGATGCTGTAAAGTTCTTGCCTAACACCCGTATGCGTACTACCTATGGTGCATATCAGCAATTTGAAGTTCGGGGATTCGATTTTACACCGATAATGATAGATGGGGTGAGAGATGAACGTACTTCTATTACTAATTCTGCTCCTTTACCCGATCTGTCTTCGGTAGAGTCTATCGAATTGCTCAAAGGCCCGGCTTCTGTTCTGTACGGGCATTCTACAGTCGGTGGTGTTCTGAACGTGATTAGAAAAGCGCCGACATCAAAGAACACATTAAATGCACTGATGAGCTACGGGTCATGGGATAATAAGAGGGCTATGATTGATTTCGGTGGAAAATTTTTCGGTCCGTTCAATTACAGAGCTGTCGTTAACTGGTCGGATAATGAAGGTTCCAGATATACCAACGACAAACGCTTCTCCGGCTATTTTGCTTTGGGCGGACAATTGGATGCCAAGCAGGAACTGGATATACGCGCCGGCTTTAACCGTGACTGGTATGGCACGGAGATTGGCCTGCCCCAGCTTATGGCGAATGATGTTTATAATACGGATGGCAGTAAATATTTGTCGAAAGGGGATATGCTTCCTGGCCTGAACAGGAGGTGGCGGTACAACAATGAATCTGATTTTATGATAAATAGCGGCTCGAATGTCTCTGTCCGCTATAGTAATAAGGTATCGGAATCATTAAAGATTGAAAACAGATTGGCCTATAATTACGATAATATAGACTATTTCAGTACCGAAACATTGTCCTATATGGAAAGTGCCGATCCTATATACAGTCATTATTATATGAAGGTCGATGCCAAAACAAAGGAACAAACAAAGCAATATATTTCTTTGGATACTGTACAACTCACATATCCATTACGTTTTGCTTATACAGTGCATGTGATAAACGAACAGCTAGAAGCATCGGGGAAAATTGAGTTCGACAACGGTATGAAATATAATTATTTGGGAGGATACAATTTCGTTTATTTTTATCGCAATACTTATCGTGGTTATGGAGGTACAAATCCTCAAACAAACAAAACTTATCAACTTTCCGATTTGATTGACGGACCTGGCTTGAACTCTAAAGTCCCTGTTTATAATCCTCACAGTATGGGATATATGGACCCTTATTTTAGCGCAGGAACCGCGACACGTAATATTACAAATGGTATTTATCTTCAGAACTTACTGGAATTATCAGATCAGTTTAAAGTGATGGCTTCCGGCCGTTTCGATCATTTTTTGTTTAAAACAGCCACAGCCACAATAAATCCAATATCTAAAGAACGGAAATATTCAGATCAACCTGAATTCGACAAAACTACAACTTCCGCTTTTACATACAGGCTTGGCGCGGTTTATTTACCTGCTACAAATCTTTCTGTATATGGATCTTTTGCCAATTTCTTTATGCCGTACCGGGATATAGTAAGTTCTAACATTATCTATATCAATGGCGAAGGTAACAGGTTCGAACCCAAAGACGGAGATCAGGCATTCAAGCCTCAGACAGGATATCAGGGGGAAATCGGTGTACGATATTCTCTCAATAACATCTTACAGGCGACAGCAAGCGCATTCTATATCCGCAAAAACAATGAGAAGAAAACGTTGAAGACAGGAGTGGTCGAAGACGGAGTAACAAAAAGTGTAGTAGGCGTTGTAGGATCATCGGAATCGAAAGGCCTTGAGTTGGAACTGACGCTTACCCCTGTAGATAATGCAGCCCTGTCTTTCGGTTATGGTTATACCGACGCTACTATCCGCGATATAAAGAAAAATGAATACTTGGAAGAAGAGGTGCAAAAAGGAATGCGTCTGGCAGGAATTCCCAAAAATACATTTTTTGCGGCGGGAAACTACCGGATATCTAAGGGGGGGTTCAGCAATCTGGGGTTCAATCTGACAGTTTCTTACACCGATAATGTATACAGAACAGTCGACAAAGGTGTCGTATATCCCGCATATTGGCTGACCGATCTGGGTATTTCATATAAGCTGAAAAATGGAATACAGCTAAGAGCGAATGTCAATAATGTATTTGATGAGAAATATTATAATCAGTCATTGGGTACTCAGATGGTGCCGAGCATGCCTCGCAACTACCTGTTTACGCTGGCATACAGCCTGTAGAATATGCTGAAAAATATACTATATTCTATTCACAGGATACTGGGGACAATCCTCAGTATCCTGTTCCTCGTTTGGTTCCTGTCCGGATTTGTAATGATATACCATACATTTCCAAAAGCGACCGAACGGGATAAAAACAAGCATATGGATACATTGCAGGGAGATATGCTGGCTCTTGACTTCATACTGGCTAATAATATCCCGAACGGTAAGGAAATTTCCGCGCTTTCGCTGAGATCCTATGCCGGAACTCCTTTTTTTGAAGTAAAAACATCCGATAGTATTTACAGGATTCTGGCAAATTCGAATACGAAACTAAAAATCTCACCGGATTATAAAGAGATAGAAAACTACGCTCAACGTTGGTGCCAGGCGGAAATTGTCAAGGTAGATACTTTGCGGGAATTGGAACAATGGATTCCTTTCGGACATTTGAGAAAGGATTTTCCTATCTATAAGTTTAACTTCGGAGATGAAGACAAATCGCAGTTATATGTTTCGTCCGTATCGGGAGAAGCCTTGCAGTTTACAGACAAAGACAGTCGCTTCTGGGCGTGGCTGGGCGCGATACCCCATTGGGTATATTTTACATCGCTCCGCCAGAATTCGCAGCAATGGATGGATGTTGTTATATGGCTTTCGGGGATAGGTTCCGTTATGTGTATTGCCGGGCTGATACTGGGCATCCGTTCGTATATAAAAGAATATCGCCGGAAGAAAAAGATGAGTAGTCCTTATCGAAAGTTTGCCTATAAATGGCATCATATATTGGGCTTCCTATTCGGTATATTTGTTTTTACCTTCGTTTTCAGTGGCATGATGTCTTTGGCCAAAGTGCCCGGATGGATGGTAAAAGTACATGATCCATCGGCTGAGAAAAGGCTGTATTCAAAACAAAAAATAGAGTCCGGTACTTATACCTTGGATTACAGGCGTCTTTATGAAAAATATCACGGTCAGATAAAATCCATAGAATGGAGTTCCTTCGGGCAAAAGCCTGTATACAAGGTTGTAATTAATGACCGTTTGCAAACAATCGATGCTTCCGACACATCAGTAATTAACATGCAGTTGGATGAAGCAACTATAAAAAGCCGCATCTCATTGCTCCATAAAGAACCGGCGGTTATATCCTTAATGGACGAATACGACAACTATTATGTAGGGTTGACAGATCACCTGCCTCTCCCTGTATATAAAGTACAGGTCGAAGATGCCGACAACAGTACATATTACATTAACCCGAAGAATGGTAATACTCGTTATTTTAATAATAATACCAAAGTAAGACGCTGGTCTTATCAGGCTTTACATAGTTTTAAATTTAAATTTCTGGCAGAACGCCCTGTCCTATGGAACATAGTGATGTGGACAACTATGATTGGCGGAACATTGGTTTCCCTGACAGGTGTATGGTTAGGATTCAGGTATATAAAGAGGAAAATAAAGAGATTAAAAAAGTATATTTGTTCAAAGAAAAAAAACAATACGAATATATGTCAGTAGGAAGAATTATTGTTGCGGGGATAGGCCCGGGTTCGCAGGAGGATATTACTCCTGCCGTACTGGATGCGCTGAAGATATCGGACGTAGTTGTAGGTTATAAATATTATTTCCGGTTTGTAGAAGATATTCTCCGTCCCGGGACGCTTTGTATCGACACGGGAATGAAGAAAGAGCGCGAACGGGCGGAAGAAGCCTTTCGTCATGCTGAAGAAGGGCGTACGGTTTGTGTTATCAGTTCGGGTGATTCCGGAATTTACGGAATGGCTCCTTTAGTGTACGAAATGAAAAAGGAAAAGCAGAGCGATATAGCCGTCGAAGTCTTGCCGGGTATCAGCGCTTTCCAGAAGGCGGCGGCATTATTAGGGGCACCTGTCGGACACGATTTCTGCATTATTTCCTTATCCGATCTGATGACACCGTGGGAAAGGATAGAAAAGCGCATTATAGCCGCGGCCTCCGCCGATTTTGTAACGGCAGTTTATAATCCGAGGAGTAATGGCCGTTACTGGCAGCTATACAGGTTGATAGAAATTTTTCTCAAGGAACGCTCACCCGAAACCCCCGTCGGCTATGTACGTCAGGCGGGACGGGAGGAACAGGAGGTGGTCGTAACCACTTTAGGAGAGTTCGATTCCGAAGAAATAGATATGTTTACCGTAATCATTATCGGGAATTCTCAATCCTACATTTTCGACAATCAGAACATCGTGACACCAAGAGGATATTATCGGGAGTCTAAAACAGATGATGTCGGTATCGGGCAGGATATAATGATCCGCAGTTTCAGAACCATAGAAAGCGAATTGAAAAAGAAAGATATTCCATTGGATAAGAAATGGGCTTTGCTACATGCGATACATACGACTGCCGATTTTGATATGGAGAATATATTATATACGGATGAAGGGGCTGTAGAGAAACTTCATAATCAATTTATATCGGGAAAGGTAAAAACGATTGTTACGGATGTCACTATGGTTGCCTCGGGTATTCGCAAAGGGGCATTGGAGCGTCTTGGCGTTGAGGTGAAATGTTATCTGCATGATGAGCGTGTAGCCCAACTGGCAAAAGATAAGGAGATTACCCGTACTCAGGCTGGTATCCGTCTGGCGGCGCAGGAGCATCCCGATGCCTTGTATGTGTTTGGTAATGCCCCTACGGCATTAATGGAATTGTGCGAACTCATACGCAAGAAGAAAGCGCATCCGGCAGGTATTATCGCTGCTCCGGTCGGCTTCGTAAATGTCAGGGAATCCAAGCATATGGCCAAACCCTTTAAAGATGTGCCGAAACTGATCGTTGAAGGACGAAAAGGTGGCAGTAATCTGGCGGCGACACTGGTTAATTCCATTCTGACGTTCGATGACGCGGTGCAATTGAAACCGGGCAGGGATGTTTAAACTCGGTTGACGTATGTTTTGTAAGGGCTTTGACTTTTTAGTGCGTCAGCTTCCTGCGCATTAGTGACGCAGGCGGGGCACCCAATCCGTTGCAGACGGTGTAGAAAGGGACGGGGCGATAGCCCGTTCGTCACTTTCAGCCGGCAAAACGGTTTTGGGTCGCCGAGGAACGAAGCGCTAGCCTTTTGTTTACTTTTGGGCAATGCCAAAAGTGAAGACAAGCCCGGGAGGGCGCGGCAGTAATGGGCTGAAACTTCCCATATAAACAAGAAAAGTAATTTTACAGAAAAGAATATTTGATTTAAACTAGTGATTGATACACATTATTAGAAAATACGACGAATGAAATTCTATGTTATAGGTCTTGACGATAACCAGTCGCAACATTTCTCTCCTGAAATAACAGATGTAATTAACTCACATACTGTTTTTTCGGGTGGAATACGCCATCACGAAATAGTGAAGCCTTTCCTTCCGGAAGATTATTCATGGATAGAGATAACTGTTCCCCTGAACAAGATTTTCGGGCAATACCGGACTTATGACGAAATCGTGGTGTTTGCTTCGGGAGATCCTCTTTTTTATGGTTTTGCCAACACCATTCGGCGGGAGTTACCGGAGGCTGAAATACTGTTGTATCCATACTTCAATTCCTTGCAACTACTGGCTCACCGCCTGTTGATGCTATATCACGATATGCATATCGTTTCGCTTACCGGACGCCCGTGGCTTCGTTTCGATGAGGCGTTAATTTGCGGATATAATAAGATAGGGGTGCTTACCGACAATAAGGAACATACACCTGCGGCTATTGCCGAACGAATGCTGTATTATGGGTATGATAATTACAAGATGTATATAGGTGAATTGTTGGGGAATAAAGAAAAGGAGAATGTAACTGCATTGGAATTATCCGATGTTACGGGAAAAACATTTGCTTTTCCCAATAATCTTATTTTGCAAAAGACATATGAACGTCCACGCCCTTTCGGTATCCCCGAAAGCGAGTTCGATTTGCTGAATGGCAGGGCCAGGATGATAACAAAAATGCCGGTGCGCCTGCTTTCACTGAGTTTGCTGGATTTGAGAAGTAAGTCGGTATTCTGGGATATAGGTTTCTGTACAGGTTCGGTATCTATTGAAGCCAAGATGCAATTTCCTCATTTAGAGGTTTTCTCTTTCGAAAAACGGGAAGAAGGACAAGTGCTTATGGAAAATAATTCCCGGAAATTCGGTACACCGGGGATAAATACCATCATCGGTGACTTTGTGGAAACGGATATTTCCGGTTTTCCCCGCCCCGATGCTGTTTTTATCGGCGGGCATGGCGGACGCATGAAGGATATAATGTCGAAAGTATGTTCGGTATTAGTCCAGGGAGGAACAATAGTATTCAATTCTGTATCAGCCGAAAGCAAAGAAATGTTTCTGGCGGCGGCAAAGGATAATGATTTGGTAATAAAGGAAAGCATCACTGTTACTGTGGATGATTTTAATGCTATTGAGGTGATGAAGGTAATTAAGAATGAATAATTAATAATTAAGAATGGTGCAGGTGGCTCGTAGTTAGTAACTGCACAGAGGGCTAAGTAACTTGTAACTGAAAAAATATGAAATACGCTATAATACTAACATCTGAAACTAGCTATCCTTTAGCTGAAACCATCAGGAAAGAATTAGGTGAAACTAATATATACACAAAAGCCGGCATAAAAGGAACGAATCGGATTTCTTCTATAAACGACTGTGTAAAAGACTTATTCGGCCAATCGGAGGCAATCATATTTATAGGGGCTATGGGTATTTGCGTTCGCAGTATCGCCTCTTATATCAAAGACAAGCATACCGACCCTGCCATTGTAAATGTGGACAGTACCGGGCGTTATGCGGTGTCCGTGCTTTCGGGACATGTGGGAGGTGCTAACGAGCTGACAAAGAGGATCGCCAACATTACAGGTGCTGAAGCGGTTATCACTACCCAAAGCGATAATACTAACCTTTGGGCGCTGGATACAATCGGTGAAAAATATAATTGGGTAACGACTACCAACGCAGATAATTTCAATGAACCGCTTACGGCTTATGTAAACAGAAAGCCCACCGCGCTATTGCTCGATGTTGTGGACGAAGGGACTCAATTTATGGAGCGTACAGTTGCCGGGCATGTGAAGATATATTCCAGGTATGAAGATATTGATTTACACGAATATGAATTGCTGATAACAGTTTCTCCATACCTTTATCCTGATGCGGGCATAGCTGTTATCAGCTATCATCCGAAAATATTGCATCTGGGTATCGGATGCCGTAAAGACTGTAATCCTGAGGGTATAAGCGGATATATTGCCGGTACTCTGTTGCAACAGCATATTGCTATCGCTTCCATAAGCAGTATTTCGACTATAGATATTAAAAAGGATGAGCCTCTGCTTCGTGAGTTACAATCGTATCTCGGAAATATCCCGGTACATATATATAACGCGGAGGAACTGAAAGACATCGAAGTACCTAATCCATCGGATAAGGTGAAAGAAGTAACAACAGTTGCCGGAGTTTCCGAGTCCACAGCCATTAAAAGTTCTGACGGAGGACCTCTTATATTGGAAAAACAGAAAGGAGTATTGAGTCAGGGCAATGATTTTACTTTTGCTATTGCCGTCGAACGTATTGCTATCCGGCAAGGACATATAGAGATCGTAGGCGCGGGGCCGGGCGACCCGGATTTGATTTCGGTAAAAGGCCGTTATTTTCTTGAAGCCGCCGATCTGATTTTATATGCAGGAAGCCTTGTTCCGGTGGAGCTTACTTATTGTGCAAAACAAGGAGCGGTTGTGCGTAGTTCCGCTTCGATGGATCTGGAAGAGCAATTTGATTTGATGAAAGAGTTTTACGACAAGGGTAAACTGGTAGTACGTTTGCACACGGGCGACCCGTGTATTTACGGGGCTATTCAGGAGCAGATGGCTTTTTTCGATAAATATAATATGTCTTATCATATCACTCCGGGCATATCCTCGTTTCTGGCTGCCGCAGCTGCTTTGGAATCGCAGTTTACGATACCCGAAAAGGTGCAGACTATCATACTGACAAGAGGGGAAGGGAGGACTCCGATGCCCGAAAAAGAAAAGCTTCATTTACTGGCACGTTCACAAAGCACGATGTGTATCTTCCTGAGTGCAACTGTCGTGGAGCAGGTACAAAAGGAACTGATGGAACATTATCCGCCCGAAACCCCGGTAGCAGCCTGTTATAAGCTCACATGGAAAGATGAGAAAATATACCGAGGGCAGTTAAAGGATCTGGTTAAGATTGTCAAAGAAAATAACCTGACACTGACTACCATGATTGTAGTAGGTGACGCGATCGGAAACAGGGAAGGATTGTCGAATTTATATTCTCACCAGTTCAAACATCTGTTCAGAGGATAATATTCCCATCTTCGTCTATGAGCATAATTGTCAGTTTTCCGTTTGGCAAAAGCGGGACGCACGTATCATAACATCGTTTGATAAGAAGTGTAAAAAAAGCTTCCTCTGGGGTAGCAATAATATCCCATAACTGCCGGGCGAGCGTCATTTCGTGTATTGCTGCAATTGTTCTTTCGGAGCAATTACTTTCGTATGCTAATTCGGTTAGGAACTCTTTGTTCATCACCGTTTTTTTACTGTGTGTATCCAGATAACCTTCGGCAAGTTTCACGGCCTTTCCGAGCATAATACCCAGCGTCAGGCTTTTGAAACCGAGGTCAGACGCTATCTTTATCGTTTCGCCGATGAAATTCCCGTAATGGATAAATGCCTGTGCAGGCAGATCAGGATATCTTTGTTTTATGAAACGTTCGCTCTTTGCTCCCGAGTTAATCACTACCCGCTCGCATCCCAGTGCTTTGGCTACCTGCATTTCGCGGTGGATGGAGTTGATGAATGCTTCTGAAGAAAAGGGTTTCACTATTCCCGAAGTGCCGATAATAGATATTCCGCCTGTGATACCCAGTTTGGGATTGAATGTTTTCAGTGCGATTTCTTCTCCGTTGGTAACGGAAATAGTGACATCTACACCTGTCTTTAAATTCCCGTCCGGCAATTTGTCCTGATTGTGGCGCAAGACTTTGAAGATTTCCCGCTTTATCATCATACGGGGTGTTTTGTTGATGGCCGGTTCACCAATTTCTATATCCAGTCCGGGAAGTGTTACTTTACCCACGCCTTTTCCCTGTAAAAAACGGACGCCTTTGTGAGTATCACAGAGTTGTACCGTAGATACTATTTCGCATCCGTTGGTAATGTCCGGGTCATCTCCGGAGTCTTTTATGACTGAACAACTGACTGTATTTTCTGAAAACCGTGTGGCAGCAACAGGAATACGTATCCATTCGCCGTTTGGCAGTGTCAGGTCGATTTCTTTCTGTATCTTATTGGTGATCAGGGTTGTGAGCGCCGCTTTAGCAGCAGCAGTGGCACATGTTCCTGTAGTATATCCTGTCCTTAAATCGAAGAACCCGGGTACATATTTTTCAATTTCTTTGCGTAGTCCGTTTTCGCCATAAACGGAAATGAAAGAAGGTGATAGGGGAGGCCGTTTGACGACTAAAAAGGGTATGTTCAGTTTGCGGGCTGCATCTGCTTTTTCATTAAATCCACCGGAGTCGCCACTTTCTTTTGTTATAATCGCCTGTGGCTTTATTCTTTCGAATAAGGGAATTTCATCCTCTCCCTGCCTGTAATATAATATTCTGTCGCATGGAAAATTGTTTGCCTGAGCAATAGCGCGAGATTCTTTCCTGTCCAGAATCCTGAACCAGCAATTGTGCCGTTCCCAGTACGGTTTAAGTTTTGCAATCGTATTTACTCCTGTCAGCGCAAGCAGGTTATCTATCTTATTACTTTCGAGATAATGGATTGCATTGTTGTAAGAATCGAACCAGAGCAAATCGTCAGTATGCTCCGGATAACTGCGTTCATACCTGACTACGGGTATTTCCAACTTTGCGGATGCAGAAGCTATATTCCCGTGCAGGTTCCCGGCAAAGGGATGCGCCGCGTCTATAATAAGCTTAATGTTATTCTCCTTACAGCATGTAATCATAGACTCTTCATCGAGGGCTCCGGAGAGAAGAATAGCATACACACTCTCCACTTTCTGCAAATCGCCTTTCGTGGAATAATAATATGGTTTGGCAGCCCCGTCGCACACCGATAGGGTTTTGCGTCCTTCTGTTGTTCCGCCGAATATAAGTATCATAGCCTATGTATATTGTCCAGTAGTTCTTCAATGCTGGAAATTAATAAGTCCGGTTGCTCCGGCATACAGATTTTTATCCCGTTATCTGTAATATCAATATATGAATTGGTGTTAAACTGCCGTGAAGCCAGTATTCCATTCCGTTGCAGCGCTTTTCTTACCATTGTATATTTCTGTCCGTGCCCAAGTAGTTTTATCTGTCTGTCCGATTCATTTTCTATTCTAAACAGTCCCGTATCCTGATCGAAAATAATCCCTTTCCGTGCAAAGAAACTGCTCAGGCTGCCATCCAGGGACAGATCTTCGGGTGTCCCTGTCTTTATTCCGCTCTGCCTGTCCATCAGCCATATTTTATCAGCTATCTGGAGCGCCAGTTCCAGATCGTGAGTGGAAAGGAAAATCGTTTTATTCGTCTTGCGGGATAGCTGGTGCAGCAATTGCATGATCTCTACTTTGCTCGGGAAATCGAGAAAAGCAGTAGGCTCATCCAGAAGGATTATCGGTGTTTCCTGCGCCAGCGCTTTCGCGATCATCACTTTCTGCCGTTCCCCGTCACTCAGTGTGTGAACCATCCTGTGCGACAGATTTTCTATTTTCACCATCGCGATGGCCTTATCTACGATCTCTTTATCTTCTTTATTCAGTTTTCCCCAGAATCCTGTATATGGGCTGCGTCCCAAGCCGATAAGTTCGCGGGCGCTCATGTTTTTTATATCAAACTTTTCGGTCAGGACTACACTGGCGAGGGTAGCAAATTCCTTTTCGCTATATTCTTTTATCTCTTTTCCACGTATATAGATACTACCTGACAATTTGGGCTGGAAAGCAGAAAGTGTCCGCAACAAGGTAGACTTGCCTATCCCATTGGCTCCGAGCAAGCAGGTAAGTTCCCCGCTGAAAATGGATGATGTTATATTTTCGGCGACAGTAATGCTATTCTTTTTTGAAGAATATCCTATCGAAAGATGCTGTATATCGATTGTCTTTTGTTTCATTTTCCTATTCCGTTATCTCATTTTTACGTTTTCCGAATAATACCGATATAACTATCGGCGCACCTATGAGTGCCGTCACCGAGTTGATGGGTAATGCCCCTTCAAAACCCGGCATGCGTGCTATCAGGTTGCACAGCAGGGCAAGGGATGCCCCGGTGAGTGTGACGGCAGGCATCAGTATCCGGTGGTCGGATGAGACAAATATTGTACGGCACAGATGAGGTACGGCCAGTCCCAGAAAGACGATAGGTCCGCAATAAGCCGTGATGATAGCCGTGATAACGCACGAACTGCAAATCACGTACAGGCGGGCACGTTTTATATTCAGCCCTAAATTACGGGCATAACCATCCCCGAGCAGCATAAGGTTCAGGGTTTTGATAAGCAGGAATGAAAGCGGGATAAGTACGGCCATTATAAAGACGAAAGTATAGACCTGATTACCCGATACTTTCGCGAAACTACCCAGTCCCCATATTACATATGCCCTGACATCTTCATCGTTGCTGAAAAATTTAAGGACGCCGATAATGGCGGTCGCTATATAGCCTATCATGACTCCGATGATAAGGAGTATGACATTCCCCCTTACCCGTTGCGAAATGGCTATTATGATTGCCATTACAGCCATAGCCCCGGCAATAGCCGCCACAGATACAGCCACTTCCCCGAAAAAGCCTAAAGTACTCAACGCCGTTCCGGCAATGCTTCCCGACAGAAGGATAATGAAAGCTACACCAAGGCTTGCTCCCGAACTGATACCCAGTTCGGAAGGACCGGCCAGGGGATTACGGAATACGGTCTGCATCTGCAATCCGCTTATGGATAAGCCTGCTCCCGCAACCAAAGCCGTCAGTGTCTGGGGAAAACGGGATTTCCAGATTATATTCTTCCATATCAGCGGTTCATCTCCTGTTCCAGATAATATATTCCAAATAGAGCCTACGGGTATGGAGATAGTACCCAATACAAGATTGAGTATGAAAAACAGCAGGATAGATGCAAAAATAAGTGCGAGTAAAAGTATATGACGTTTCATTATTTCAATAGTTCATAATATACAGGTGTGTGTTCGGGTAACAACTCGGGGTGGAATATCTTTATCAGGTCGGCCAGTACGACTTCCGGCTCTACAGGCGTATTTTCATAGAAGGGCTTTTCCCTGAGATTGCAATAGATAAGCTTTTTATCTTTGTATGCTTTGAAGTCGGCGTAACGTGCGTCGCTTTGTTTCAGCGCTTCATAGCTGAACGTTCCGTTGTGGCTGTTTACCATACGCCAGTATTCGGCATTCGCGCCCTGAGAATATACAGTTTCGAAATCCACATAAAATCCGCCCGATTCGTCATCGTTTTTCATAAAATAGGATGCTCCCGCGTCGCGGAAAAGTTGCGCCAGATAACTGTTCCCTCCTACGACATACCAATTGCCCGAATGCAGTTCCCCGCTAAGTATTACCGGCTTATGGGCCACCGGTCCGGTCAGTGATTTCAACTGATTATATTTTTCTTCTATTTCATCGAATTGTTTACCGGCCTGTTCTTCCATTCCCAATAAAAGCCCTGTAAATTTTATCCATTCGGCCTGCCCCAGGGGAGATGATTCTTTATACCCTAAAAAACTGATCAGAGGAATATCCAGATTGCGGATAGCATCATAACCACCGCGCTTGAAGGGCGAAACAAGGATAATGTCGGGATCGAGAGCCATAACCACCTCGTTGTCAAACTCGCCTTCGATACCGATTTTGCTTGTTTTCCCGGTTTTCAATTGTTCGTTTAGCTGAGGATTGAACAGGAAACGGGTGCTGGTTATCCCTGCTATTTTGTCTACAGCGTCTAATTTGATAAAATTGGAAATTTGCAGGGTGGTCATACATACCACACTTCTTACGGGGACTTCTATAATCTGGTATCCGGCAGGTATTCCCGTTTTATCTTCCCCTCGTTTCAACAATGCATATTGATATTTGGTGTCGCTTTCGCCGGAAGGATCGTGTATATCTACCAGTTTGTAATTTCCATGTTCGGATACGGTAAAGCCTTTTGCATATTTGATATTTAATGTATCGTGCGAGCCTGAAATATTGTTGCTATCTTTTTTATTCGAGTTGCATGCTATGAAGCAGCCAAAAGCAAGCAGGATTATTGAACGGGCAAGAAATTTCATATTTGTTTATTTGCGGATTATTATTAGTGAAAAGTAAGGGAATTTCCGGCTTACAATGACTTGCTTGTCTTGTGTATAGAATTCTTTCTCAGCTATTCCCACATTTTCAAAATAGTGGAAAGTGGCGTCCTGAATATTTTCTAATGCTTCCATTATAACCTCTTCACATTGCGAAGCTTTCATCAGTACAATGGCTTTACCTTTCTCCAGTTTTTCTTTCAGGTTGTTTAATGTTATGATACCCGGAATAACTTCGAGTTCTTCCTCTTGTTTCACAATGTGAATGTTGGCCAGAGTGCCACAGGCTATAAACGCAGGCACGCCCGCGATGCGGCTGACCGGTATATTCTCCTGTGTAAGATATTCGCTTATGTAATAGATGGTAGAGTAGAATCCGGCATCGCCTTCGGCTGTAACAGCTATTTTATGTCCGGATTTATACCTGTCCGATATTTCTTTCGCCACAGCCTTGTAGCTCTCAATGGCCAGAGAACGGTCTTTGTTCATAGGTACATTGAATGTGTTCAGTTTTGATTCATCGAAGCCCAATTGCAATAGGACATCTTTTGCCCGTGAGGAGCTTTTTCCTTGGGGAAGGGCGGTTGACGGACAAAATATCAAATCTGCTTCTTGCAGTGTTTTCAAACCTTTCAAGGTTATCAGTTCCGGGTCTCCGGGACCGAGAGATACGAATGTAACGGAATCAAACATCTATACAATCCATTTTATTGGAGTTAAAAATCAGATGCCTTTAGTATAGGACTATAATAGACGAACAGGTACGTGTGTTGTCTGTAAATAGTATTTAAGCCTAAACCGCGAGCTTTCAACTAATAATGTTCCGGCAGGTTTTCTGACTTACTCCATCTTTGAACGGCCTTCCCAATCTTCAGTTAACAGTGAGCAGTTAACAGTTAACAAAAATTATTAACTGATAGCTGATGACTGATGACTGTCAATCAGTGGTTTGAGTATTGTCCAAAAACTTTTTTCAGAAACATTGTTAACTGATGACTGTTAACTGTTCTCTGAATAGAGCTTACAGCAGCGGGTCTGTTCAGGATTTGCACCTGATTCCCTTTTAATCACTCATCCGGCAATGCGGATTTGTAACACCAAAACTTAGTGCAAAGATATGGAATTAAATTTATAAAGATTTATATAATGTATATGAAATAACTTTATCTATGTGTATAGCCGATAGCCTTTAGCTGTTAGCTTATAGCTCTTTGAAATATTGGAATAAGTGGTAAGTTTTA